>ERZ506922.107-NODE-107-length-59621-cov-6.726186_pt1 | contig 59621 bp, 50 predicted proteins | sample MGYA00513974_ERZ506922 | MGnify/ENA metagenome assembly ERZ506922 | reverse complement strand
CGTTCCGACTTATTACTTTGTTTGATTCTATCATGTGGCTTTGAAATATGCAATAGCAGTCCCGGCAGACATTACTGCCGGGACTGAAACTGTCTTACGACCACCCGCATTTGGCCCGCGATTTTTACATAATACGATATCTTTCTGCGATATACTATGCGTTTACACTGTCCGCCAGCTGCATGGCCATGCGCTCCAGCTCCTCCTGCTGGCCCTGGCGCAGGGCGGAACGCAGGGTCACGGTATCTGCGGCCTGTTCCCATTTCAGAGGCTCCAGGAGCTTCTGCATGCCCCGGGCGCTGGTGGGAGCCCAGGACCCGTTCTCGATATACGCCACCCGGCGGTTCTTCAGCGTATGGGCAGTCAGATCGTGCAGCAGGTTCTCCATGGTGACGAACACACCGGCGTTATACGTGGGCGCGGCCAGCACCACATGGCTGAACCGGAACGCCGCCGCCAGAATGTAGGACGCCGGGGTAACGGAGGTGTCGTACATGGCCACCTGCACCCCCTGCTCCCGCAGGCGGCAGGCCAGGATGTTGGCGGCATTCTCCGTCCCGCCGTACACCGACGCATAGGCGATGACCACGCCCCGCTCCTCCGGCTCATACCGGCTCCACAGGTCGTATTTGCCCAGGATGTACCCCAGGTCCTGCCGCCACACGAAGCCGTGCAGGGGCAGCAGCATCTGAATGTCCAGTCCCCCGGCCTTTTTCAGCACCGCCTGGACCTGTGCGCCGTACTTGCCCACAATATTGGTGTAATACCGCCGGGCCTCGTCCAAATAGTCCCGGTGGAAGTCCACCTCGTCGGCGAACAGCGCGCCGTTCAGGGCGCCGAAGGTGCCGAAGGCGTCCGCCGTCAGCAGCAGCTTGTCCGTCTCGTCATAGGTCATCAGCACCTCCGGCCAGTGGACCATAGGCGCGGCCACAAAGTGCAGGGTGTGCCGCCCGGTGCAGAGGGTGTCCCCCTCCTTCACCACGCTGATGCGCCCCTCGTACCCGGGGCCGAAGAACTGGGCCAGCATATTCTTGGCGGCGGCGGAGCACACCACGGTGGTCTCCGGGTGCCGCACCAGCAGGTCCCGGATATCGGCGGCGTGGTCCGGCTCCATGTGCTGCACCACCAGGTAATCCAGGGCCCGGCCATTGAGCCCGTGGGCCACGTTTTCCAGAAATACCCGGCACACGGAGGCATCGGCGGTGTCAAACAGCACCGTTTTCCCGTCGGTCAGCAGATAGCTGTTGAAGGATACGCCCCGGGGCACGTCATAGACCCCCTCGAACATAGCCAGGCGGCGTCCGTCGGCCCCCACCCAGGTATAATCGTCATTGACCTTTCTCGTGCAGAACATAAGGATACCTTCTTTCCCCTAAAATCTCGATTATATTATATCCTTTTTATGGCAAAAAATCTGTGCTATATGCAACACTTGTGAAAAAATGCGCCCCGGCCGGGGCGCATTTTCTCTTATTGGCTGTTACTGATACAGATCCACCACCTTGTGACACGCCTCCAGCAGCAGGCCGTCGAAGTAGTCCACGGCATCCTGGGGCATCTTCCCGTCGGCGTACACCTGGACGGTGTATATATGGCCGTCAATGCTCAAGAAATACAGCATCGAATTGTCCGATGCGTCCCGGTAAATGGGCGTCATCCGATAATTCTCCCGCAGCGGGACCTCCATGCGCTGGTCGTAGTTCCATTCCCGAGACCCGTAGAGCTCCGTCCAGTATGACGCACCGCCGTATTCCACGGTCCCCGACATCAGAAAAGCACTGGGCTTACTCAGCCGGTCCCGGCCATCCAGCTCTTGACTGTAGAACGTTTCCACCCATGGAAGGACGTTCTCCGGAGGGACCAGCACACCCGTCTTTTCCATATCCTGCCGCAGCTGCGCGTAGCTATCCACGTTTTTCCGTGGTTGGTGATATATCGGCCAGGTCAGCACGGTATACACGATGCCGCCCACAAGAGCCAGCAGCACCGCCAGCAGAATAATTTTCTTCCCGGTTCCTCGCTTCATGGCACGTCTCCTTTCCCGTTACTGATACAGATCCACCACCGTGTGGCACGCCGTCCGCAGCGCGTCCTCCACATACGCCGCGTCCTCCTCCGACAGGGTCGTGCTCTCCGGATACATCACCCGGATGATGTATTCATTCCCGTCTATGTAAAGCTGGGTCATGTAAAACCCCCGGTCCTGGAACAGGTAAATGGGCACATAGCGATAGCTGTCCCAGCAGGGCGGCAGATCGCCCACGACGCCGGTGACTCCCACGGAGACCTCTGCGTCAAACGTAACGCCGCCGCGCTCCATGGTGCCGGATATGGCAAAGCCGCTGACCTTGGCCATCCGGGAGGGACTGTCCATCCGGAGCTGACGCTCCGTCACCGTCCACGGCAGCAGGTTTTCCCCGGGGACCCGGATATCCGTTTTCTTTTCCACCGTGTCCCGCAGCTGCTCATAGCTTTTCGCCGGTTTCATCCGGGTGGGATTCACCGGACAGACCATGACGGCGTACACGATCACGCCCACAAGAGCCAGCAGCACCACCAGCAGGACGATTTTCCCGATTTTCTTTCCGGTTCCTCGCTTCATATGGCGTCGCCTCCCTCGCTTTTTTGTCATTTTACCACATTTTCGTCCAATGTGCAAGCACAATTTTCCGTTTGGCGACACAGTGCCGTTTATCCATCTATTTTGCCGCTCACGTCCCGTCAAATTTGCCCAATCTGACGCTTGGTTTGACTTCTCCGGCGGACAATGCTATAATAAAGTGTTAAGTTTTTTCATAGGAGGTGCGGGATATGCGGCAGGAGGACAATCGGCAGCCCATGGGCTCGGAGTCTCTGGGGACCCTGGTCAGCAGCTGGCGGGACGGCACGTTTTCCGAGATCTGGGCCGACTGGAAGTGGATCTGGGGCTATACCAAGCGCTACCGGCGGGCGGTGTGGTTCTATACCATCCTGGGCGTGGCCAGCTCCACCCTGGGCCTGGTGTCCGCCGTGGCCAGCAAATACTCCATCGACATCATCACCGGCTACGACAGCGACCACCTGTGGTTCATCGTCACCGTGATGGTGGCCTCGGCCCTGGTGGGTCTGCTGCTGCGCAGCGTCACCTCCCGCATTTCCACGAAAATCTCCCTCCGGGTGAACAATGATATCCAGGCCCAGGTGTTCGACCGCCTGCTGGGGGCCGACTGGCGGTCCCTGAACGATTTCGCCAGCGGCGACCTGCTCAGCCGTCTGTCCACCGACGCCGGGGCTGTGTCCTCCAGCGCCATCCGGTGGCTGCCGGACCTGGTGGTAAGCGTTTATACCTTCGTCGCCACCCTGGCGGTGATCCTGCACTATGACTGGATCATGGCCCTGCTGGCCCTGGCCAGCGCCCCCTTCCTGCTGCTGACGTCCCGCCGCCTGATCCGGGGCATGCGCACCCACCAGCAGGAGGTGCGCCAGGTGGGCAGCCGCCTGATGTCCTACGAGACGGAGACACTGCACAATCTGGACGCCATCAAGGGCTTCGGCATCACCGGCCGCTATGGCCGGGGCTTCCGCCGCCGGCAGGAGGAGTTCCGCCGGGCCAGCCTGGATTATAATCTGTTCAGCATCCGCACGGAAATTCTCCTGTCTCTTCTGGGCTCCGCCGTCCAGATGGCGGCCTTCGGCTACTGCCTGTATCTGCTGTGGTCCGGCAAAATTCTATACGGCACCATGACGCTGTTCCTGTCCCAGGGGGCCAAGCTCAGCTCCGCCTTCAACGCTCTGGTGCGGACGGTGCCGTCGTTCCTCAGCGCGTCGGTGTCCGCCCGCCGTATCCGGGACCTGTACGCCCTGGAGCCGGAGCCGGTGCTGCCGGACGACGGGTTGGACAGCCTGGCCTCCCAGGGCTTCACCGTGGCCGTGGAGGACGCAGACTACGCCTATGTTCCCCATCAGCCGGTGCTGACCCATGCCGATTTCCGGGCCGCTCCCGGGGAGACCGTGGCTCTGGTGGGCCCCTCCGGCGGCGGCAAGACCACCATGATCCGCCTGCTGCTGGGCCTGATCCGCCCGGCGGAGGGCCGCGCTTACCTCCAGGCCGCCGACGGGCGGCAGGTGGAGGTGAACGCCGGACTCCGCCGCTATTTCTCCTATGTGCCCCAGGGCAACACCCTCCTCTCCGGCACCATCGCCGACAATCTGCGGATGGTGAAGCCCGACGCCTCCGACGCCCAGCTGCGGGCGGCGCTGGAGGCCGCCTGTGCCTGGGACTTCGTCTCCGCCATGGACGGCGGGCTGGACGCCTCCGTGGGGGAGCACGGCCACGGCCTGTCCGAGGGGCAGGCCCAGCGCATCGCCATTGCCCGGGCCCTGCTGCGGGACGCCCCGGTGCTGCTGCTGGACGAGGCCACCAGCGCCCTGGATGTGGCCACCGAGCGCACCATCCTGCGGAATCTGGCAGCCCGCTACCCCCACAAGACCTGCATCGTCACCACCCACCGGCCCACGGTGATCTCCCTGTGCTGCCGGGTGTACCAGGTGTCCTCCGGCTGCCTCCGCCTGCTGGACTCCGACGAGGCCCAGCGCCTGGCCATGGACTTCTGACCCTTTCCCCGGAACCTGCTGGGTTCCGGGGCAGAGCTTGTCAAAAAAGGGCGCCGCCCTTTTTTGACAAAAGGGATTTCGCTTCGACCCGCGCGTTTTCACGCATAAAATGCGTGAAAACACACTCTCTCCGCGCAAAGTATTTTTCGCGACGTACACGCCCAACGGAAGTCCCCTTGGGGGGCGCCGCCGCGAAAAATGGATCAAACCTTATTCGCGGCCTGCGGGCCGCGAACTCTGCGAGGCTCTTTTGACAGACTGTGCCCCGGAACCTGCTGGGTTCCGGGGCATTTTTGCCTTTTTTCTTTCGTTAGGCTAAGGAAAAATCTGGAGTTTGTAACGGTTTCGTTAATAATTGCCCGGCCCTCTTGCGCGCGGCGCTTTAGAATGTTAAAATTCTTTAAAATGTTTTTTACAGTTGTGTAACAACTGGCTTATAACGCGCAAGGAGCGATGCGACTATGCCCAAATTCAGCGTAAAAAAGCCGCTGACCGTGTTCGTGGCGGTGCTGGCGATTCTGGTATTGGGGGTGGTGGCCTATCTGAAGATGACCCCCGACCTGATGCCCAATATGGATTTCCCTTATGTGATCCTGGTGACCACCGACCCCGGGGCCAGCCCCGAGACCGTGGAGGCCGATATCACCAAGCCCCTGGAGCAGTCCATGGCCACCCTGGACCGCATCAAAAACGTCACCTCCAGCTCTATGGACAGCGTGTCCATGGTGGTGCTGGAGTTTGAAGACGGCGTGAATATGGACACCGTCAGCGTGGATATCCAGCAGAAGATCAACCAGCTGAAGGGCTCCTGGTCCGACACCGTGGGCGATCCCTATGTGCTGAAAATGAACCCCTCCATGCTGCCGGTGCAGGTGGCGGCCCTGTCCTACGACGGCAAGGACATCACGGAGCTGTCCGACTTTGTCACGGATACCCTGTCCCCCAAGCTGGAGGGCATCACCGGCGTGGCCAGTGTCACCGTCAGCGGTACGGTCCAGCATCAGCTCCATGTGATCCTCAGCCAAAAGAAGCTGGATGATCTGTCCCGGCGGCTGTCCGACGCCATTGCGAAGCAGCTGGACGACGCGGCAGGGCAGCTGTCCTCCGCCCGGGGCCAGGTCAACAGCGCCAAGGCCGCCATCCGCAGCGCTGAGGAATCCGCCGTCCGGGACGCCGTGACCCAGGCCCTTACCACCATTCAGGACAGTCTGAAAACCATGCGGGACAGCCGGGACCAGCTCCAGGAGAACATTCAGGAGCTGGCGGACATTCAGCGGGAGAAGGCCCGGCTGGAGGCGGAAAACGCCCCCTACCAGGCCCGTATCGAGGCCATCCGCCACGACCCCTCCATGACGGAGGAGGAAAAGCAGGCAGCCATCGCCGAAATTGAAAGTGACCCCGAATACGTCCGCATCCAGGCGGAGCTGGCGGCGCTGGACCTGCGTATGGCGGCCCTGGGCGTCAAGTGGGACGAGGCCGTCCAGCGGGCCAAGGAGTGGCAGAAGCAGCTGGAGGAGCTGGAAAAACAGCTGCGGGACCTGGAAACCGACGAGGGTGTGGCCAAGCTGGCGGACCAGGTGACCGCCGGGACCCTGACCATGGCCGACGCCGTTACCCAGATCATCTCCGCCAATATCCAGCTGGACAGCGCCCTGAATCAGATCGACCAGGGCCTCCAGACCCTGGAGGAATCCCGTTCCGCCGCCCTGAGCCAGGCGGACCTGTCCTCCAGCCTGAACCTATCCACCATCACCGCCCTGCTGACGGCCCAGAACTTCTCCATGCCCGCCGGGTATCTGAAGGAGGACGGCGTCAACTATATGGTTTCCGTGGGCGACGCCATTGGCACCCGCCAGGACCTGGAGGACCTGGTGCTCTTTGACCTGGGGATGGACGGCATCGACCCCATCCGCATGAAGGACGTGGCCGACGTGGCCATCACCGACAACTCCTCGGAGATCTACGACAAGCTCAACGGCAAGGACGGCGTCATCGTCTCCTTCAACAAGCAGTCCACCTACGCCACGGCGGAGGTGTCCGACAACATCAACAGCCGCTTCCGGGAGCTGGAGGCGGAGTACGAGGGCCTTTCCTTTGTGCCCCTGATGGACCAGGGGGACTACATATACCTTATCATCAACTCCATTCTGTCCTCTCTGGGCTGGGGCGCGCTGTTCTCGGTGCTGATCCTGTACCTGTTCCTGCGGGACCTGCGTCCCACCGTCATCACCCTGTGCTCCATCCCCATCAGCGTGATCTTCGCCGTGGTGCTCATGTACTTCTCCGGCGTCACCATCAATATGATCTCCCTGTCCGGCCTGGCCGTGGCGGTGGGCATGCTGGTGGATAACTCGGTGGTGGTCATTGAGAACATCTATCGTCTGCGCGCCAAGGGGGCCACCGTCATCCAGGCGGCGGTGTCCGGTGCGCGGCAGGTGCTGGGCGCCATCACCGCCTCCACCCTGACCACCGTGTGCGTATTTCTGCCCATCGTGTTTGTGGAGGGCATCACCAAGCAGCTGTTCACGGACCTGGCCCTGACCATGACCTATTCCCTGCTGGCCAGCCTCATTGTGGCCCTGACCCTGGTGCCCGCCATGGCCTCCGGCATGCTCCGCAAGGAAAAGCCCCAGAAGCCGGGTCTGCTGGACCGGGTCTATCCCGCCTACCGCAAGGCTGTGTCCTGGTCCCTGAGACACAGGGCCGTGGTGCTGCTGCTGTCGCTGGTGCTGCTGCTGGGCTCCGCCGGAGCCACCCTGGCCCGCGGCTTTGCCTTCATGCCCAATATCGACATGAACACCGTGAATCTCACCGTCTCCATGCCCGAGGGCTGCACCCGGGAGCAGGCCGTATCCCTGGCGGATGAGGTGCTGCGCCGGGCTGCCCAGGTGGAAAACGTGGAGACCGTAGGCGCGATGATGTCCTCCTCCGGCAGCTCCGGCGGCATGGACATGACCAGCATGATGTCCTCCGGCGGCGGGGCGTATGACGTCACCGCCTATATCACCCTTACCGAGGGGGCCTCCGGCGCAAAGACCGGACAACAGATCGAGGCCGCCTGCACCGGTATGGACTGCACCGTCACCGCCTCCGGCGCCATGGACAGCTACATGACCTATCTTACCGGCAGCGGCGTTACGCTGAACGTCTACGGCAGCGACATGGAGCAGATGCAGTCCGCCGCCAAGACTCTGGCCGCGAAGCTGGCCACCGTCCCCGGCACGGAAAACGTGTCCGACGGCCTGGAGCAGGCGGCCACCGCCCTGCACCTGTCCGTGGACCGCAACGCCGCCATGGAAAAGGGCCTCACCGTGGCCCAGGTGTATATGGCCGTTGCCTCCGCCCTGACGGACACCGACAGCTCTCTGTCCCTGACCCTGGACGGGCTGGACGTCAGCGTGTCCATCCAGTCCCCGGAGGAAAGCCGCATGACCCGGGAAAAGCTCATGGACCTGGAGATCGACCCCTCCGCCATGAGCGCCATGAGCAGCATGATGAGCGCCGCCTCCGGCAGCGGCTCCATGAGCGGCATGAGCGGCATGTCCTCCGGCAGCACCTCCGCCGTCCAGGCGGCGGAGCCCGTCCGTCTGGGCGATATTGCCAAGCTGGAGGAGACCGTCAGCCTCAACACCATTCACCGCGACCAGCAGCGGCGGTACATCACTGTGTCCGCCGACGTGGCCGACGGCTACAATGTCACCAAGGTCACCACCGCCGCCCAGGCGGCTATTGCGGAGGTAGACCTGCCCCAGGGCATCACCGCCTCCTTCCAGGGGGAAAACGAGGCCATTATGGACGCCATCCGGCAGCTGCTGCTGATGCTGCTGCTGGGCATTGTCCTGGTGTACCTGGTAATGGTGGCCCAGTTCCAGTCCCTGCGCTCGCCGTTGATCGTCATGTTCACCATTCCCCTGGCCTTCACCGGCGGCTTCCTGGCCCTGCTGCTGGCGGGCATCGAGGTCAGCGTGGTGTCTCTGGTGGGCTTTGTGATGCTGGTGGGCGTCATCGTCAACAACGGCATTGTCCTGGTGGACTACATCAACCAGTTGCGGCTGGAGGGTATGGGCCGCCGGGAGGCCATCATCGAGGCCGGCGTCACCCGCCTGCGGCCCATTCTTATGACGTCCCTGACCACGATCCTGGGCCTGGTGGTCATGGCCTTCGGCAAGGATGTGGGCACGGCCCTGATGCAGCCGGTGGCCCTGGTGTGCATCGGCGGTCTGCTGTACGCCACGCTGATGACCCTGCTGGTGGTGCCCTGCATGTATGACATTCTCAGCCGCCGGGACCTGCGGAAGGTCAACGAGGAGGAGCTGCAGCTCCTGGACCTGTAACATTGTAAAAGAGCCTCCCCGGGTGGGGAGGCTCTTTTTATATCCTTTTGTACCGTTTACCCGTAGTACGCCATCAGCATATCCACCACGGTGCCGTAGCTCTGGGTGCCCCGGGGGTCGCCGCTGCTTTTCAGGAAGGAATCGTACACCTTCTGGGCCGCGTCGTTGACGGGCCCCTCAAAGGCCGCCCAATAGGCGGAGTTATCCCGCAGGTCCGCCACCACCGTGTCGGGCAGCAGCACCCGCACGGCCTGCCACGCCTCCGGATCCGCCCGGTACAGGGCGTTGGAGAGATAGGTAAACCCCATGAGCCAGCCGGAGTAGCGATAGGCGGCGCTGTCCGCCGTGGTGGAGGCGGCGATGGCAATGAAGTTGCACTCCTGCTCCGAGGCAATGCCCCGCTGATGGGCCATCTCGTGGGCAATGGTGCTGGGCAGATAGCAGGCGGGGCTGTCGATGTTCAGGTTGGCCTCGCCGGTAAAGGGAAAATAGAACCCCGTAAAGTCCATGGCGCTGAGGGCCGTGGAAAACCGCACCCCCTTGGGCACCCGGTCCTCCATCCGCAGGCAGGGAAATGCGTCGTACACGCCGTCGAACACCCGCACGCTGTCGGCAAAGATGTCGTCCCGGCTCTCGGCAAACAGGCCGTTTTCGTCCCGCCGCACCTGACCGGCGCAGTCCGCCAGCTGCCGGGCGAAGTATTCCGTCACCTGAGCCAGCTCCTCCGGGGTGGACTCCCGGGCATACACGCCGGACTGCTGCTGGAAGGACTCCGCATAGTAGTTGACGCCCCACAGCAGGCTGAACCCGGCGTACACCGTCAGCACCGCGCACACCGCCGTCAGCGCAAAGCGATACAGCACCCGGCCCCGGCGGCCCTGATCCGTGATCAGCCGCCGGACGGTGGCCCCCATCCACAGCAGGACCACTCCCGCCGCTATGGCGTACAGCAGCTCCGCCACGGAGAAGGACGCCCGGTAGCACACCGACGCCACCGCCCGCTCCAGAGGCATCACCACCTGGCGGCTGACCCAGTTCATCAGCCCCGGCACAGTCCGCAGGGCAAAATACAGACACAGCACCCCGCACACCGCCAGAAACCAGATGTGCAGGCCCCGGTGCCGCCTGAAAAAGGCCCTCATAGCTCCAGGGGCCGCCCGGTCAGATACATCACCGTCCGCAGGGCAGCAATGAGCCTGCCGCTCTCGTCCCGGATGTCCGTGCGGCTGAAGCCCATGTGGCCGCCCGTTTTCTCCACGGTGCCTACGGCGGTGAGCTTTCCCGTTCCTGCCGCGGCGGACAGGTACTCGATGCTGGAGGACACCGTAAACGTCACCTCCTGCCGCCGGGTCAGCAGGGCCATGCCCGCCGCCACGTCGGCCATGGTAAACAGCGCGCCGCCGTGAGGGGTGCCCCAGCAGTTCAGGCTGTCCGGGTGCAGCTCCAGCTCCACGGTGGCGGTGCCGTCGTCCACGGCGGTGACCTTCATATGATTATACTGGCTGAAGGGCTCCGCCCCGGGGCCCTCCGCCGAATGCAGCAATTTCTGTCTCAGTTCTTCGGTCATAGGTCGCTCACTCCGCCGCTGCCAGCAGCTGGCGGGTATATTCCTCCTTCGGATGGTCAAATATGTCCTCCACCGGCCCCTGCTCCACGATGCGGCCATGGTGCATCACCAGACACCGGTCGCAGATCTCGTAGACCACGTTCAGATCGTGGGAGATAAACAGATACGATATGCCCAGCTCCCGGCGCAGCCGGGCGATGAGCTGCAAAATCTGCGCCTGGATGGTCACATCCAGGGCCGACACGGCCTCGTCGGCCACGATGAGCTGGGGGTGCACGATCAGGGCTGCCCCGATGCACACCCGCTGCCGCTGTCCGCCGGACAGCTGATGGGGCAGCCGGTCCCGGCACTCCGGGTCCAGGCCCACCAGCTCCATGGTGCGCTCCACCCGGCGGGCGATCTCCTCCTTGCCGTACTTCCCGTAAATGCGCAGAGGCTCCGCCAGGATCCAGCCCACGGTGCGGCTGGGGTTCAGGCTGCTGGCCGGGTCCTGAAACACCATCTGCGGGCGCTTGGTGTAGTGGGTGATGGTGCCGGTATAGTCCGGTACAAAGCCCAGAATTGTCCGGGCCAGGGTGGTCTTGCCGCTGCCGGATTCCCCCACCAAACCCAGGATTTCGCCCCGGTGCAGCTCAAAGCTCACATCGTGCAGCACCTGCTGCCGCTTTCTGCGGCCCACGGTGCCGGAGGGCCGGTACCACACGTTCAGGTCACGGACCTGTAAAACCAGATCATCGCTCATAGCTTCCTCCTTGTGGGGATGGCGGCAATGAGCCGCTGGGTATAGGGGGCCTGGGGGTGGAAGAATATCTGGTCCACCGGGCCGGACTCCACGATGTGCCCCTTCTCCATCACCGCCACCCGGGTGCACAGCTTCCGCACCACAGCCAGGTTGTGGGAGATAAACAGAATGGACATGCCCCGCTCCCGGTTCAGGCGGCGCAGCAGCTCCAGGATCTGGGCCTGGATGGTCACGTCCAGAGCCGTGGTAGGCTCGTCCGCCAGCAGCAGCCGGGGCTGGGGCAGAATGGCCGCCGCGATCATCACCCGCTGGAGCATGCCGCCGGACAGCTCGTGGGGATACCGGCGGTACACGTCCTCCGCATCCGGCAGGTCCACGTCCCGCAGGGCCTGCAGGGCCAGCTCCCGCCGCCTTTTGGGCGGCAGATCCGTGTGCACCCGCAGACACTCCTCCACCTGGGGGCCGATACGCATGGTGGGATCCATGGCGCTCATGGGCTCCTGAAACACCACACAGATGTCCCGGCCCTGGATGCTGCGCAGGGTGTCGCCGCTGCTGGTCAGCAGGTCCCGCCCGTCCAGCAGGATCTGCCCCCGGAACGACGCCTGCTCCGGCCGCAGCAGGCCGGAGATCATCATGGCGGTAACGGTTTTGCCGCTGCCGGACTCGCCCACCAGCCCCACGATCTCGCCGTCGCCCACCGTCAGGTCGATGCCCCGCACCGCCTCGTGGTCCGACCCGTGGAACTGCACATGCAGATCGCGAATTTCCAGCATACCGTCACCTCCCCCATTGCTTTCGCTGGAGCCCCTCGCCCAGCAGACTGACGCCTAAGATCAGCAGCACGATGACGCCGCCCACCGTCAGCATATACCAGGGGGCCCTGGCCATATAGCTCTGGGACTCGGACAGCATATACCCCAGAGACACGTCCGGGGGCTTCACGCCGATGCCCAGATAGCTCATGCTGGCCTCCGCCAGCACGGCGTTGTTAAACCCAATGACCAGGGTAGGCAGAAGCACCTGCCGGGTATTGGGCAGAATATGCAGAAACATAATGCGCAGGTGCCCCGCTCCCATGAGCCGGGCGCTTTTCACATAATTCATCTCCCGGTGCCGGGCAAACTCGCTGCGGATGACCCGGGCATAGCTGGGCACAAAGGCAACGCCCAGCGCCAGAATGACGTTGTACTTGCCGAAGCCCAGCAGGGAGATGAACACCAGAGCCAGCAGGATGCTGGGAAACGCCGTCACCGCGTCGTTGATGCGCATCAGCGCCTCGTCCAGCCAGCCGCCGAAATATCCGGTGAAGGCCCCCACCAGCGTTCCCACCGCTGCGCCGATCACCACGGTGGCGGCACTGATGAGGAAGGTGGTGCCGGCGCCGGCCAGCACCCGGCTGAAAATATCCCGGCCGAAGTTGTCCGTGCCGAACAGGTGCCGCAGGCATGGGGCCGCGAACTTTTCGCTGCCGGACATGGCCGTGGGGGGATAGGGGGTCCACACGCAGCCCAGCAGCGCCAGAGCCGCCATAAGCCCCGTCAGGACCAGACCCGCCCGCAGATAGTGATTCTTTTTTTCGTTCAGCAGCAAGGTAGGTCCCTCCCCTCTATTGCAGCCGCAGTCTCGGGTCCAGCCGCTGGTTGATCAGGTCCGCCAGCAGATTCACCAGCACCACCCAGAAGGCCACGATCACCACCACCGCCTGCACCACGGGATAGTCCCGGTTGGCGATGGAGGTCAGCAGCATCCGGCCCAGCCCCGGCAGGGAGAATACCTGCTCGATGACCACGGAGCCGGCCACAATGTCCGCCACGGTCATGGCCAGAAACGACACCACCGGCCCCATGGCATTGCGCAGCACATGGCGGTACAGGGTAGCCCGGTCGCTGTTGCCCCGGCTGTGGGAGGTGCGGACATAGTCCTTCTGCAGCTCCGACAGAATGGACGAGCGCAGCATCTTCACCGTCATGGCCACCCTGGGCAGGGCGATGGACACGGCGGGGAACAGGAAGTACCACAGGCTGCCGCCGAAGTTATCGCCGGGGGAAACATAGTTTCCCGGCACGAACCACCGCAGCACCAGGCCGAACACATAGGTCAGCAGGATGCCCGTTACAAAGGCCGGGATGGCCATCAGCGCCTGGTTCACGCTGGTCAGGGCCTTGTCCATCCGTCCCCCGGCGTGGCGGGCGGTGAAAATGCCCAGGGGGATGGAAAAGACCAGGATCAGCACAAAGGACATCCCCGTCAGAAGCCCCGTCACCGGCAGCTTTCCGGCCAGCATGCCGGATACCGGCATTTTATAGCTGTACGACGTGCCGAAGTCCCCGTGCAGGGCCCCCAGCACCCACTGAACGTACCGCTCCAGGAACGGACGGTCCAGTCCCATTTCCGCCCGCAGGGCGGCGATGCGCTCCGGCGTGGCCTCGGTGCCCAGCAGCTTCACCGCCGGGTCCCCGGGGATCACCTGAAACGCCAGAAAAGCCAGAAAAGAGACGATGACCATGGTCAGCAGCATCAGTCCGATCTTCTTGGCCGCATATTTCATGGTCATCGCCTCTTTCAATTCAGTATAACGTTACTGCTGGGTCAGGTACACGGTGGACAGGTCCAGCACATAAATGGGATAGAACTTCAGGCCGCCCAGGTCCTGGCGCATAGCCACCAGGTCGCTGAGGTCCTGGATATACACATTGGCGGCAGTGTCTGCCAGCATGGTCTCCATCTGCTTGTACAGATCCGTCTGGGTGGCCTCGTCCGTGGCGTTGATGGCCTGCTGGAACAGGGCGTCATAGGCGGGGTTGCTGTAGTTGATGAAGTTCTTGGCATAGTCGGAGGTGAAGCGCTCCAGCATGGCCCGGGCGGTCATGTTGGCTGCGTCCACGCCCACCACAGTGGCCTGGAACTGGCGGCCATTATAAATGGTATCCAGCCAGGTGCTCCACTCCACAGGCTGAATGGTCACCCTGATGCCCGCCTCCCGCAGCTGCTCGGCCACCACCTCGGCGGTGTCCATGTGGGGCTGATAGTTATTGGGCACGGAGATGGTCATGTCGAACCCGTTGGGATAACCGGCCTGGGCCAGGAGCTCCTTGGCTTTTTCCGCGCTGTGGGGATACTTATCCACCAGCTCCGGCAGGAAATACTTGGTAAACGCGGGATAGATGCTGCTGCCCACGGCGGTGCCGTGGCCGTCGGCCACCATATCCATGATGCCCTGCCGGTCGATGGCATAGCACAGGGCCTGGCGCACCAGCTGGTTGTCAAAGGGCTTGGCCTGGTTGTTCAGATAGATGGCCTGCACCAGGTTCATGGTGCCCTCCAGCACCTTGAAATTGCTGTTGAGCTGGGCCGCCTGGGCAGAGGTCAGGTGGGCGCACAGGTCGATGGACCCGCCGTTCAGGTTCATCACCAGGGCGTCGGCGTTCTCGCAGATCTTATAGGTGACCTTGTCCAGCCACGCGGGGGTGCCCCAGTAATCCTCAAAGCGCTCCATGATGAAGTTCTCCTGGGGGGTGCGGGACACGAACCTGAACGGGCCGGTGCCCACAGGGGCGGTGGCCTGGTCGGCATAGCCGGCGGGAATGATGGCCACCGTCATATAGCTGATGAACTCCAGGTCGCGCTGCGCGATGGTAACGGTGACGGTCTTTTCGTCCAGGGCCTCCACGCTCCGGACAGCAGAAAACGCCGCTACCAGAGGCTTTTCCTGACCCTCCGGCACAGCGGCGCAGCGATTGATAGAGTATACAACATCCTCTGCGGTCACTGTCTGGCCGTTGTGGAACTTCACACCGTCACGAAGGGTGAAGGTGTACGTGGTCCCATCCTCGGACAGCTCATATTTCTCCGCCACAGCGGGGATCATTTCGCCGTCAGAATTGGGCTTTACCAAGCCCTCGAAGATGTTGAACAAGACCTCTCTGGTTCCTGCGGCCACCGTCTGGTGGGGGTCAAGACTGTCGTCCAGGTCCTGGGCGATGCCAACGGTGATCTCGCCACCCTTGACCGGTTCGCCCGTCTCGCCGTTATTTCCTTGTCCGCCGGGGTCCTTGCTGCCGTCTCCGCATCCCGGGAGTACGGCGCCGACCATTACCAGCGCCAGGAAAAGAGCCAATAGTTTCTTCTTCATAGCTTTCTCCTTTTTCCTTGCCGCGACCTTGGCGGCAAGCCAGAAATAATGGTGTCGGACAGCGGCGCGGACAAGCGCGGCTGTCCCTATTCAATTGTCGAAGTGGACTGTACCACATTTTCCCGGCAATTGCAAGGGTTTTTTCCCACTTTTTTGCGGGAATGTGAAATATTTATCCATCGCTGTCCGCCCTCGGCAGGCGGATGTATCTCTTGGGCAGTCCGGCTTCGGGGCGGAAAATCTCCGGGAGGGGCAAATTCCCCCTTATCCGGCTTGACCTTTTTCCGGGAATATGATATGATGCATTGCCAATAGCCCTCCAAAAATGCGCGGATGGCTTTTGAAAACGATATCAAAGGAGTATTTACCCATGAAAAAGTTTCTCACTATGCTGCTGGCCCTGGTGATGGTCCTGTCCCTGGCGGCCTGCTCCTCCCAGAAGGGCGGCGACGTCAACGGCGGCTCCCCCGTCAGCGCCGTGGACCTGCTGACCGCCGTGTGGAACGCCTATCCCGAAAGCGAGAAGTTCCCCGTGGTGGGCGGCAGCCTGGATAAGCCCGTGGACGATGCCCCCGGCACTTTCCCGGTGGACGATGCCGACAATCTGGACTATATGCTGCACTTCCCCGCCGACAAGGCCGATCTTATTGACGACGCCGCGTCGCTGACCCACATGATGAACGCCAACAGCTTTACCTGCGGCGTGTTCCATGTGAAAAACAGCGCCGACGTCTCTGTCGTGACCGACGCTCTGCGCCAGAATGTCCAGAACACCCAATGGATGTGCGGCTTCCCTGACAAGCTGGTGGTCCTCACCTATGGCGAGTATGTGGTGGCCCTGTTCGGCGCCGACGACCTGGTGGACGACTTTGTCAACACCATGACCGCCACCTACACCGGCGTCCAGACCGCCTGCGACGAGCCCATCCAGTAACCCACTGCGGTCATGCTGTTTTCCAGTCTGCCGTTTCTCTTCTATTTTCTTCCCTGCGCCCTGGGGCTTTATTTTCTGGCCCCAAGGCGGCTGAAAAATGCCGCTCTGCTGCTGTGCAGCCTGGTGTTCTACGCCTGGGGCGAGCCCCGGTTCGTGCTGTTCATGGCCGCCGCCATTTTACAGGGCTATGCCGCCGCCCGGCTTATGGAGCGGTATCCTGCCCACAGGCGGCTGCTGCTGACCCTGTCCGCCGTGCTGAGCCTGGGGCTTCTGGGCTACTGCAAATACGCCGACTTTCTGATCTCCGGCTTCAACGCCGTCACCGGCCTGTCAGTGCCCCTGCTGCGGATCACCCTGCCCATCGGCATCAGCTTCTATACCTTTCAGATTCTCAGCTATGTCATCGACGTGTACCGGGGCGACGCCCCGGCCCAGCGAGGCCTCATCGACCTGGCGGCGTATATCGCCATGTTCCCCCAGCTGGTGGCCGGGCCCATCGTCCGCTATACCGATGTGGCTCCCCAGCTGCAAAGCCGCACCCACACGGTGCAGAATGCAGCCCTGGGCGCCCGGCGATTCGTGCTGGGCCTGGGCAAAAAGGTGCTGCTGGCCAACGTCCTGTACGAGCTGGTGACGGTGTATCAGCAGAGCGGGCAGAAAACCGTGCTGCTGACGTGGATGTACGCCGCAGCGTATATGATGCACGTTTACTTCGACTTTTCCGGCTACAGTGACATGGCCATCGGCCTGGGCCGGATCATGGGCTTCCGCTTCGCCGAGAACTTCAACTATCCCTTTATCTCCGGGAGTCTCACGGAGTTCTGGCGGCGGTGGCACATCAGTCTGGGGTCCTGGTTCCGGGACTATGTGTATATCCCCCTGGGCGGCAGCCGGGTGCGGCTGGGACGCTGGGTGCTGAACCTGCTGGTGGTATGGGGCCTGACGGGCCTGTGGCACGGAGCCGCCTGGACCTTTGTGCTGTGGGGCCTGTATTTCGCCGTATTTCTGCTGCTGGAAAAGCTGTTTCTGGGTCGGTTGCTCCGGCGGCTGCCGGTGCTGCGGCACGTTTATGTGCTGACGGCGGCGTTGTTCAGCTTTGTGCTGTTCGACGCATCCTCCCTGTCCGCCGCCATAGGCGCCGCCGGGGCCATGCTGGGCCTGGGGCACCTGCCTGTGTGGGACGGCGGCACCCTGTACTACCTGCACAGCTACGCCCCGGTGCTGCTGGCAGCTGCCGTGGGGTCCACGCCGCTGCCTGCCGTCCTGTGCCGCCGCATGGCCGCCGGACGGGCAGGCCGTGTGCTGGACGCTCTGGAGCCCATAGCGCTGCTGGCCCTGCTGGCCGTGTGCACGGCGTTCCTGGTCAGCGGCTCTGCCAACCCCTTCCTGTATTTCCGGTTCTGAGGAGGTGCACATGAAGACCAAGCAAATCATCACCGTGTGCCTGCTGGCGGCGTTTCTGGCGGGCTTTGGCCTGTGGTCCGTTCTGCGGACGCCGGATGCCGTGTCCCAGGCGGAGCGCCGCCCCCTGGCCCAGCGGCCGGCGTTCACCGCGGCAGACTTTCTGTCCGGCAAGTTCTCCGACGCTCTGGACAATTTCGCCGCCGACCAGTTCCCTCTGCGGGAGCAGCTGCGGACCCTGCGCTCTCTGGTGTCCTATGACGTGATGGGGCAGCGGGACGTAAACGGCGTGTACCTGTCTCAGGGCTACGCCGCCAAGCTGGATTTCCCCCTGAATACCGCCTCCGTGGAACGGGCGGCGGACCGGTTCCGGTATGTGTACGACACATATCTCTCCGGCACCGATACCAAGGTCTATCTGTCGGTGATCCCGGACAAGGGATATTTCATGGCCCCGTCCTCGGGACGGCCCTCCATGGACTATGACGCCCTGGTGTCACAGCTGCGGGAGAGCACGCCGTATATGACGTATATCGACCTGTTTGACCTGCTGACCATCGACGACTACTACCGCACCGACGCCCACTGGCGGCAGGAGCGGCTGGAGCCGGTGGCCCGGCGTATCGCCGCCGCCATGGGGACGGACGCCGGCGCCTCCTATCGGGAGGTAACGCTGGAGCGTCCCTTCTACGGGGTGTATTCCGGCTATGCGGCCCTGCCTCTGGCAGGCGAGCGCCTGAGCTATCTCACCAACGACACCATCGACGCCTGCCGGGTCACCAATTATGAGACCGGCAAAACCGGCCCTGTATACGACCTGGATAAGGCCGCAGGCAGCGACCCCTATGAGCTGTTCCTGTCCGGGTCCGTGTCCCTGCTGACGGTGGACAACCCCAACGCCCGGACGGATCGGGAGCTGGTGATCTTCCGGGACTCCTTCGGGTCCAGCCTGGCCCCTCTGCTGCTGGAGGGCTACAGCCGGGTGACCCTGGTGGATATCCGCTATCTCTCCCCGTCCCAACTGGGAAATTTCCTGACCTTTGACCGCCAGGACGTATGGTTTCTCTACAGCACCTCCGTGCTGAACAACAGCAGCACGCTGAAATAATTTTGTATGGGAGGTCTTTGACATGTCCATCCAAACCAACCCCGATCTGCGGCGCAGCGTCATCTATGAGCTCTACGTCCGCAGCCACACCCTCCAGGGCACCTTCCGGGCCGTGGAGCCGGACCTGCCCCGGATCCGCGCCCTGGGCACGGACATTCTGTGGCTGATGCCCATCCACCCCATTGGCCAGGAGAACCGCAAGGGCTCCATGGGCTGCCCCTACGCCAACCGGGACTATCGCACCGTGAACCCGGAATACGGCACCCTGGAGGATTTCCTGCACCTGGTGGACGCCATTCACGACAACGGCATGAAGTGCATCATCGATGTGGTGTACAATCATACGTCCCCGGACTCCACCCTGGTCCACCGGCACCCGGAGTATTTCTACCGCAGGCCCGACGGCAAGCGCGGCAACAAGGTGGGCGACTGGACCGACGTGGTGGACCTGGACTATGACGTCCCCGAACTGTGGGACTATCAGATCGAGTCCCTGTGCTACTGGGCCCAGTATGTGGACGGGTTCCGCTGCGACGTAGCCAGCACTGTCCCCGTGGCCTTCTGGAAGAAGGCCCGCCAGGCGGTGGAGCGGGTACGTCCCGGGGCTATCTGGCTGGGCGAGAGCGTTCATCTGGACCACATTCTGGCCTTCCGCCGCCAGGGGTTCTATGCCGCCACGGATAACGAGCTGTACGATGCCTTCGACGTGCTGTACCCCTACGATATCTGGCCCCTGTATGAGGGAGCCACCGGCGGTGCCCTGCCCCTGAGCCGGTATTTCTCCGCCCTGAATTTCCAGGAGCTCAGCTTCCCCACCTGGTACAACAAGCTCAGCTGCCTGGAAAACCATGACCAGCGCCGTGCGGCGGACCGCTTCCCCAACCGGGACAGCCTGTTGGCCTGGACGGCCCTGTGCTACTTCCAGAAGGGCACCACACTGCTCTACGCCGGGCAGGAGGTCTCCGCCGCTCACACGCCCTCGCTGTTTGAGCGGGAGCCCATCGACTGGACCGCCGGGGAGGACCTGTCGCCCCTGCTGCGGCGGCTGTACGACATCAAAAAGCGCCTGCCCACGGACGCAGTGTTCCATGTGGACGCCGACGACGCCCAGGGCATAGCCGTGGCCTTCTATCAGGATGGGCAGCACCTGGCCGTGGGCGTGTTCCCCCTGGCGGGCCGTCCGGGTACCGTGTCCGTCCCCCTGGCCGACGGCAGCTATGAAAACGCCCTGACCGGCGAGGCCGTCACGGTGCAGAACGGCCGCCTGACCGTCTCCGCCTCCGTGATCGTCCTGTAAATGCATTTCCCCAACGAAAAACCCGGAACGGCCTGGCCGTCCCGGGTTTTTCGCTTATTCCTCGTCTATATACTCCATCACGTCCTCCACGCGGCATTGCAGCAGGCGACAGAGCTGGTTGATGGTGTGGGTCGATACGTTGTCGCCGTGCTTCATGGCATAGAAGTTGGACAGCGGGAAGCCCAGCTTCCCCAGCCGGTACGAGGTCACGCCTTTTTCCTTCATGGTCCGGAACAGCGGTTCGTAGCTTATCATTGGCAGACACCCCTTTCGTACCAAACAGTATAAAAACTATGTACGGATTCTGATATCTGCTATAATTCATATATACGGATATTGACACATATCGAATTGATATGATATACTACGAGCAGCCTATTTCATGCGATTCTGAGAGAAAAGGGGGATGTTTTTTGTGAATGAATACATGCTGGCCCTGCCGGGTATTCTTTTTTGGGTAGTGCTCTTTGTGGTGATTAAGTCCGTAAGAGCAAAACAGGATGAGGAAAGCAAGCATCCCAAAAACGCCGCACACCGGGAACTCGTGGATGATGTCATCGCCACTATTGAGCGGATAGCTCCCGATCTCAAATATGCCTCTGTTAGTTATGCATGTGGCGAAATAACGGGCGGCGTATATTTCCAATCTCGGAGTGGATATAGCTTTAGCTACGATTATGTATCCCACGGATATAAAAATATCTCCCGCGCTGCGGCATGGATCGTAGCTGATGAAATCGCAAAGCGCTTCGGAGGTGGGTTTGGAGGAGGTCCCGATAATGATTCTTTTCAGGTTTGGATACCAACAAAATAGGAACAGCATCTTTGAGGAGAAAACACAATGGAACTGATCCAAATAGATACTATCAAATGGGCATGTACCAGCAGTCTCAGCGTGCAGCTTTACTCGCTTCCGGCAGCCGTTTTCGTGGACGCAGAAACCGGCGTCGTCTACTTCAACGGCATGTATCCCCGCTACGATGCCAATGGCCGGGTCATGGTCATCCCCAGGGACCAGCTTCCGGCTATCATTGCCCGTGGCAGGGCACAGGCTGCCGCCGCAGCGGCAGACGAGGAAAGAAAGCGCACCATCACCCAGGTCTGACACTCACTCCCGGCGTGCAGCACCCGGGAAAGACTTGGCTCTTTCTTTGACAGGCTGAAGCGCCGCGAAGCATTTGCTTCGCGGCGCTTTTTGCTTATTCGGATGGCCGGCGTGCTCAGGGCAGCATAAAGCCGCGCAGATACTCCAGGAAGGAGGCGTAGCCGGTGAAGAACTCATTCATGGTGCGCTTGAAGGCGCCGTACTGGTTGAACTCGGAGACCTGCAGGCCGTCCTCAAAGTAAACGGCCCGATACTCCGGCAGCTTGTCCAGCAGCTCGTCCACGATGTACTGGGGGACCTCTTCGTTGATGGTTTCGTGGATGGGCAGCCTGGCGCCGTTCATCCGCCGCCACCACAGGGGATTGATGGTCATCAGAATATCGCCGCCCAGGAAACGGCTCCACAGGAAGTGGCTGTTGTTGTTGGCCACCAGCAGCTTCAGGCGATAGCCCCGCTGCTTGTACAGCTTGTAGACCTTCTTGAACAGGGCCTCGCCGCAGCAATCCAGATATTCCTGGGTGATGGGCACCTCCCGCTCAGCCACCAGGGCCTTCATATAGTCGTCCAGGCGGCCGGTCATGATGGTGCAGCTGCAATGCACGTTGTCAATGGGCTTGCCCTCGGCCTCCCGGCGCTTCAGGCCGCGCTCCACGGCCTCGGCCACGGCCACGGCCTGGGGGATGCCGAAGCAGACGGTACCGTTGACGGAGATGCCCCGATAGGCGCACTCCTCCAGAGCGGGAATGTCGGCGGTGGACACGGGCATCTTGATGAGAATGTTCTCATTCAGCGCGGACAGCTCGGCGGCGTGGGCCACGGTCTTTTCCGTGCTGCGGTAGAAGCGGGGGTTTACCTGCATGGCCTGCCAGCCCTTGACGCCGCCGCTCTCCCGGAACATGGGCAGCAGCATGTTGGAGCCCTTCAGGGCGGCCTCCTTGGACAGGGCCCAGCAGATCTCCTCATCCGTGGCGTCGGGCATTTCCACATGGATCAGGGCATTGAGCCGATCCTTCCAATCGGCCATCTCCTTGCGCAGAACGTTGCCCACGATGACGGGGTTGGAGGTGGCGCCGGTGGCGCCGTGACGCAGGGCCAGATTCAGATCCGCCACGCCGCAGGAGTCGTTCCAAAGCAGCGTCTGGGGGAAGCGCTCCGCCGCCTCCTGCAGCGGGCTTTCATAGGTTTTCATGATGTGTGCTCTCCTTTTCCATAAAAAATGCCGGTGGCGGGGTCTGGCCGCCTTTTCTAACACAAAAATAACATCATCGCATCTTCTTTGCAAGAAGAAACAATAAATAGCTCAAAATACTGTTATATATACCAGAATATTTGATCTGTTTTTGTGATAAAGGCACAGAAAAGCAGCCGCCCCTGCACAGGGGCGGCTGCTTGATTTTGCTGCATATGTGCGCTTACAGCACGGTGACACCACCCTGGCGGGCGGCGGCCATCACGTCGGGCTCCGGTTCCTGTTCGCAGATCAGCACGTCGATATCCTCCATGCGGGCGAAGGTATAGGGCAGATTGCGGCCTACCTTGTCGCTGCTCATCAGCATGATGACCTTGTGCGCCTTGCGGACGATCTCGGTTTTGATGCTGGCCTCATAGGGGTTGCCGGACGAAAAGCCATTTTCCACCGAATAGCCGGAGGTGGCCATGAACGCCACGTCGATATTGATGGAGCGCAGGTATTCCAGGGTCAGATGCCCGGAACAGGAGATGGTATTGCGGGACAGGTTGCCGCCCAGCAGAGACACCTGGGGCATGGTGGTGCGCATGACGATCTCCATGGCGATGTTGGGGGCGGAGGTGAACACCACCAGATCCTGATCGGGGATCCTGCGCACCAGGGTCATCAGCGTGGTGCCCGCATCGAAGAAGATGGAGCGCTTTTCCTCCAGAAAGGGCAGCGCCTTCTCGCAGATGATGGTCTTGGCCTCTACGTTGGAGATCTCGCGCCGGCTGTAAAGGTCCTCTGCCTGGGTGGCAGGGGGGGTGCTGTTGATGTAGGCGCCGCCGCGGACGCGGACCAGGAAGCCCTCCTCCTCCAGCGCAGCCAGGTCGCGGCGCAGAGTCATCAGGGACACATCGGGATTCTGCTTGGCCAGATCCTCAATGCGGGCGCTCTTGTGTTCGGAAATATAAGCCTTGATCTGGCTTCGTCGTTCGTTTTTCATGATTGTTGCACTCCTGCCTCCGGAGAAACGGCTGCTGCGCCGGACCTCGCGGACATTCTTTCTATCCCAACAGATGCCCGTTCGGACAAGACCCGAGAAACAGGGCAAAATGTTCATTTGTTATTTTATTCCATTGACGTTATTTTGTCAAGAAAAAAAGGCAAGAAACCGTTTGATTGTTCGCCTATATGAAAATTGCATACTTTTTTCGGCAAAACACCGGACATCCAGGGGTCGGCTCCCAAATCTGCCCGGCGGTTCCGTTCCGGCGAGTTCTGCCAGGATACGCCGCTTTGTTCGAATGAAGCAAATTTCATGTTATTTTGCGTCTGAAAAATGTCCGAACATGTTATTTACAAATTTATTATGCACATTTAACAAAAGCATTTTCATTTTTTTAGCGAATACTCCATGTTGACTCTGAGACACTTCATTGCTAAAATCAAATTATGATAAAAGAGTGTTCCAAGGCGTTTGAAAATGTTTTATAACGATGTGAAAATGTTTATTTCTTAACAAAATGAACGCGCCTGTGCTCCGGCCCGGCCGGATCGAACCAGTCATACCTTTATTCAATATAGAACCATATTTGAAAAGGAGAATTCATCATGAGTGAGTATGCAACCCTGAAGCGCCGTCCGATCCTGTTCCCTGACTCTGTCAGCAGCTTCCATGACAGCATCTTCTCTCTGAAGGAAGAACTGAAGGCCCTGGTTGCCGATGATCTTCAGAATAAGGACGCCTATGTGCAGACCGCCGTGGAGATCGCCATTGATCTGCGCTCTGCCCTGGCCGATTGGACCCTGACAAAGCTGGTGGACGACGACACCCGCGTGGCCGCCTCCGAGGACCTGCTGGCCTTTGCCGAGGGCTTTGGCTGCGGCGAGGCTGTCAAGGCTGCCCGCCAGGAGATCGAATCCATCGCCAACAGCTCCATGCGCAAGATGGGCGACCTGTACCGCCAGGGCAAGCTGAACACCGTCTGGGGCCATGACTACGCCTCCGGCCTGGATCACTCCCTGCGCCGCGGCGCCCGCTGGTGCACCAGCAACCCCTGCAAGATCCAGGGCTATAAGAAGGACTTCCCCGAGAAGTACGCCTCCCTGGTGGAGCAGATCAAGCGCGAGAATCCCGGCGCCTCCACCGCCGACATGGCATCCCAGATGTTCACCAAGGTCTGCGCCATCAGCGCCCGGGCCCTGGCTCCCATTTATGAGGCCACCAACGGCCAGTACGGCTTTGTGTGCCTGCAGGTCGACCCCCGCGAGATCCGCAACACCCAGGCCATGATCGACCAGGTCCACTTCTGGAACCGGGCCATGGCCAAGGAGCTGAACATGGACAAGCCCAACGTGGTGTACAAGCTGCCTGCCGTTGAGGCATCCCTGCCCGCCGTGAAGGTGCTGCTGGAGGAGGGCTATCGCCTGTGCATGACCCTGAACTTCTCCATCACCCAGCACATGGCCTTCGCCGAGCTGCTGAGCAAGGGCCGCGACCAGGAGTATCTGGTGCTGATGGCCGGCCAGCTGGACGACAAGATCGCCGCCGAGCTGGAGTCCAAGGGCGTGGCAGACGCCAAGGTCATCGCCCGCCACGGCTCCGAGGCTGTTATGCGCAAGTCCTATCGCATGCTGGCCCAGCGCGGCTATAAGAACCTGTCCATTATGTCCGCCGCTGTCCGCGGCCCCTGGCACATCCAGAACTCCATGGCTCCTGTGGACGGCGCGCCCTTCCTGATCACCACCGTCACCGGCAAGGTGGAGGAATTCGACGCCAACCCCACTCCGCTGGCTTCCATCATTGACCAGCCCACCGAGGAGAAGTACATGGAGGTCCTGAAGCAGAGCAAGGTGTTCAACCAGGCTTACTCCGATCCCGAGGAGGGTCTGCTGACCTGGGAGGACCTGTTCTCCTATCCCCCGTTCGTGGGCTTCTTCAACAACTTCACCGCCGCCTATCAGGAGATCGAGGACGATTTCAAGGCGTAAAAGGAGGAACGCGCTACTATGGCTTCATTGATTCGTATGCCTCAGAAGGGCCTGTCCGAGGACAGCGCCATCCTGAGCAAATGGTATGTCAAGGAAGGCGATACCGTGAAAAAGGGCGACTTTGTGTTCGCCATCGAGACCGGCAAGGCCACCTTCGACGTGGAGAGCGAGGAGGACGGCACCGTCCTCAAGTGCATCGGTGAGGAGGGGGACGAGGTCCCCGTGAAGGCGCTGGTGTGCGTGGTGGGTCAGCCCGGCGAGAGCTTCCAGACGGACGATGCCCCCGCCGCTGCCGCCCCTGCGGCAGCTCCCGCTCCTGCTGCCGCCCCTGCGGCTCCTGCGGCTCCTGCCGCCGAGACTGCGCCCTCCGGCAACGTGCTGTTCGTCCGCATGCCCCAGAAGGGCCTGTCCGAGGACAGCGCCATCCTGAGCAAGTGGTATGTGAAGGAAGGCGACACCGTCAAGACCGGCGACTATCTGTTTGCCATCGAGACTGGCAAGGCCACCTTCGACGTGGAGAGCGAGCAGGACGGCACCGTCCTCAAGTGCATCGGCGAGGAGGGCGACGAGATCGCCGTCAAGGAGATCGTCTGCGTGGTGGGCAAGCCCGGCGAGCCCTTCTCCCTGGGCGGCAAGGCCGCTCCCGCTGCTGAGGCTGCCCCTGCGGCTGCTGCCGCTCCTGCGGCCGCCTCTGCCGCGGCTGCCGCAGCTCCCACCATGGTCAACCATGGCGAAGCCATCCGCATTTCTCCCCGGGCCCGCAGAATGGCCGAGGAAAAGGGCATCGACATCCGTTACGCCAAGGGCACCGGCCCCAATGGCCGCATCATCGAGCGGGACATCGCCGCTATGGCGCTGACCGGGCCCTTCATCACCGACGCCGCCCGTCCCTATGCCACCGGCAGCGAGGCCGGTACCGGTCTCAGCGGCGCCGTTACCACCGCCGATCTGGGCACCAAGGCCGCCGCTCCCGCAGCGGAGACTGCCGCGGCTCCTGCCGCTGCCGCCGCTCCTGCCGCCGAGGCGGAGTTTGAGACCGTCAAGAACACCCACCTGCGCAAGCTCATCGCCCGGAACATGCACGACTCCCTGTCCAACATGGCCCAGCTGACCCACAACAGCTTCGCGGACGTCACCGCCATGCAGAAGCTGCGGGCCCGCATCAAGGCCGAGGGTGAAAAGGCCGGTCTGCCCGGCATCAGCCTCAACGACATGGTGATCTTCGCCGTGTCCCGGACCATCCTGGATTTCCCCGCCCTGAACGCCCACTACAGCGACAATGAGATGAAGCTGTTCAAGCATGCCAATATCGGCGTGGCCGTGGATACCGACCGGGGCCTGCTGGTGCCCACCATCATGCACGCTGACGAGATGAGCCTGGCCGAGATCAGTCTGAAGATGAAGGAGCTGGCCGCCGAGTGCCGCAGCGGCTCCATCTCTCCCGATAAGCTCACCGGCGCTTCCTTCACCGTGTCCAACCTGGGCGCCTTCGGCGTGACCACCTTCACCCCCATCATCAATCCTCCTCAGACGGGTATCCTGGGCGTGTGCAACATCGAGACCCGTATCCGGATGAAGAATGGTCAGCCTGAGTTCTATCCCACCATGAACCTGTCCCTGACCTATGACCACCGCGCTTTGGACGGCGCTCCCGCTTCCCGCTTCCTGCAGGCCCTGGCCAACAACATTGCCAACTTCGACCTGCTGCTGGCGAAATAAGGACGCGGCACACGCTGCCAGATTTGATTTGGAGGAAATATCACCATGAGCTATGACGTTATTGTCCTGGGCGGCGGCCCCGGCGGCTATGTGGCCGCAGAGCGCGCCGGTCAGGCCGGTCTGAAAACCCTGCTGATCGAGCAGCGCGCCCTGGGCGGCACCTGCCTCAACGAGGGCTGCATCCCCAGCAAGGTCCTGCTGAATTCCGCAAAGATCTATCACTATACCACCGAGTACGGCCGCAAGTTCGGCGTGGTGTGCCAGGGGTCCCATGTGGACCAGCCTGCCGTGGTGGCCCGCAAGGAAAAGGTCATCCACACCCTGGTCTCCGGCGTGGGCGCGGCCATGAAGGCCAGCCACGTGGAGGTGGTCAATGCCTCCGGCATGATCCGCGGCCGCGGCGACGAGGGCATCCAGGTGGAGGCCGACGGTAAGGTCTACACCGGCAAGAACCTGATCATTGCCACCGGCTCCCGGGCCTTCGTCCCCCCCATCCCCGGGGTGAAGGAGGGTCTGGCCTCCGGCTTCGTGATGACCAACCGCGAGGCTCTGGCACTGAAGGAGCTGCCCCGGCGCCTGGCCGTCATCGGCGGCGGCGTTATCGGCCTGGAGCTGGCCGCCTACTACGGCGTGGTGGGCTGCGAGACCACCGTCATCGAGATGATGCCCAAGATCGCCGGGCCCATCGACGACGAGATCTCCGCCCTGCTGCAGAAGGGCTATGAGAAGGACGGCATGAAGTTCTGCCTGAAGTCCAAGGTGGTCCGCATCGACGCCGACGGCGTCGTGTACGAGAAGGACGGCAGGGAGGAGAAGGTCCTGTGCGACAAGGTGCTGCTGGCCATCGGCCGCAAGCCCGTGGCGGACACCTGCGGCGTGGAGAACCTGAACCTGGTGGTGGAGCGCGGCGCCATCAAGGTGGACGAGTGCTGCCGCACCAACGCCGTCAACGTCTACGCCGTGGGTGACTGCAACGGCACCTCCATGCTGGCCCATTCCGCCTACCGCATGGGTGAGGTGGCTGTGAACACCATCCTGGGCAAGAAGGACCGGATGCGCTACAAGGCCATCCCCAGCGTGCTGTACACCAACCCCGAGGTGGCCTGCGTGGGCATGACCGAGGAGCAGGCCAAGGCCGCCGGCATCGACGCCGTTACCGTGAAGCTGCCCATGGCCTATGCCGGCCGCTATGTGGCCGAGAACGAAGGCCCTGTGGGCATCGCCAAGTTCGTGTTCGACAAGAAATACCGCACCCTGGTGGGCGCGCACGTCATGAGCAATTATTCCTCCGAGTTCATCCTGGCCTGTGCCGTGATGATCGAGAAGGAGATGACCGTGGACGCCATCCGGGAGATCGTGTATCCCCACCCCTCCGTCAGCGAGATCATCCGCGAGGCGGCCTTCGCCGTGAAGCTCTGATTTCACCCGTTCCAACCGATATACTTTTATTTAGAAATATAGGAGTGTTGCACCATGTCCAAAGCACAATTCTATGATCCCAAACAGCTGCGTGCCCCCGGCGAGATCCACTTCCAGGATATCGACGTCTGCAAGTACCAGAAGACCGTGGCCGACGAGCTGAAGGGTGACAGCTTCACCAAGGAAGATATGCTGCGTATCTATCGCGATATGGAGTATATCCGCGAGTTTGAGTCCATGCTGAAGTCCGTCCGCCTGACCAAGGCCTACAACGGCGTGGAGTATACCTACACCGGCCCCGCCCACCTGTACACCGGCGAGGAGTCTGCGGCCGTGGGCCAGAGCTATCTGCTGGACAGCAATGACTTTATCTTCGGCACCCACCGCAGCCACGGCGAGGTGCTGGCCAAGGGCCTGTCCGCCATCACCAAGATGCCCGACGAGGAGCTGCTCCACATCATGGAGACCACCTTCGACGGCAAGCCCTATGAGGTGGTGAAGAAGCACCTGCCCGAAAAGAGCGTCAAGGAGCAGGCCATCGTCTTCTTCCTGTACGGCCTGACCTGCGAGCTGTTCGGCCGCGAGAACGGCTTTGCCCGGGGCCTGGGCAACTCCATGCACCTGTTCTTCCTGCCCTTCGGCATTTATCCCAACAACGCCATCGTGGGCGGTTCCCCCTGCATCGCCGCCGGCGCTGCTCTGTATAAGAAGAATATGAAGGCGCCCGGCGTGGTCATCGCCAACGGCGGCGACGGCTCCCTGGGCTGCGGCCCCGTGTGGGAGGCGCTGAACTTCTCCGCCATGGATCAGCTGAAGACCCTGTGGCCCGACGAGTACAAGGGCGGCCTGCCTGTGATCTTCAACTTCATGGACAACGGCTACGGCATGGGCGGCCGCACCAACGGCGAGACCATGGCCTATGGCCAGCTGGCCCGGGTGGGCGCCGGCATCACCGAGAACCAGATGAATGCCGAGCGCGTGGACGGCGTGAACCCCCTGGCCGTTATCGACGCCTATCGCCGCAAGCTGCAGCTTATCAAGGAGAACAAGGGCCCCGTGCTGCTGGACGTGCTGACCTATCGCCTGGGCGGCCACTCCACCTCCGACCAGAACGCCTATCGCTCCAAGGAGGAGATCGAGTCCTGGGAGCAGAACGACTGCATCCTGCTGTTCCGCAAGCAGCTCATTGAGGCCGGTGTGGCCACCGATGCCGACATCGACAAGATCAACGAGGACATCAAGACCCGCATCACCGAGGTCATGAAGCTGTCCAAGGATCTGGAGATCTCCCCCCGTCTGGACTTTATCAAGGATCCCGATGCCATCTCCCGCTTCACCTTCAACAACGGTCACCAGGTCAGCATGGCCCAGGGCACTCCCTTCGTGCTGACGCCCAAGTCCGAGAACCCCCGGGTCCAGAAGATCGCCAAGAAGGAGCGCGCCGCCGTTGTGGACGGCAAGCCCGTGTCCAAGCTGAAGCAGTATACCATCCGCGACGCCATCTTCGAGGCCATTATCGACAAGTATTACGAGGATCCCACCCTGGTCTCCTACGGTGAGGATGTCCGCGAATGGGGCGGCGCCTTCGGCGTGTATCAGGGCCTCAGCGATTCCATCCCCTTCAACCGTCTGTTCAACTCCCCCATCTCCGAGTCCTGCATCGTGGCCAGCGCCGTTGGTTACGGCATGTGCGGCGGCCGCAGCGTCACCGAGCTAATGTACTGCGACTTCATGGGCCGCGCCGGCGACGAGATCTTCAACCAGATGGCCAAGTGGCAGGCTATGTCCGCCGGCCAGCTGAAGCTGCCTATGGTCCTGCGGGTTTCCGTGGGCCGCAAGTACGGCGCTCAGCATTCTCAGGACTGGACCGCTCTGCCCGCCCATGTGCCCGGCCTGAAGGTTGTGTACCCCATCACCCCCTATGACGCCAAGGGCATGATGACCACCGCCCTGAACGGCACCGACCCCGTGATCTTCATGGAGAGCCAGCCCATGTACGACAAGGGCGAGGAGTTCCACCTGGAGGGCGTGCCCACCGAGTCCTATGAGATCCCCTTCGGCGAGCCCGACATCAAGCGCCAGGGCAAGGATATCACCATCCTGACCATCGGCCCCACCCTGTACAAGGCCCTGAAGGCTGCCGACATTCTGAAGGAGCAGTTCGGCCTGGAGGCTGAGGTCATCGATGCCCGCAGCGTGGTGCCCTTCAACTATGAGAAGGTTCTGGCCTCCGTGAAAAAGACCGGCAGGATCATCCTGGCCTCTGACGCCTGCGTCCGCGGCAGCATCATCAACGACATGGCCACCCATATCAACGAGCTGGCCTTCGACGATCTGGACGCTCCCGCCGTGGTGCTGGGCGCCCGCAACTGGATCACTCCCTGCCCTGAAATGGAGGAGCAGTTCTTCCCCAATGAGCACTGGTTCATCGACGCCATCCATGAGAAGCTGATGCCTCTGCCCGGCTACACGCCCAAGAGCAACTTCACCCGCGAGGAGGAGCTGCGCATTGAGCGCCTGGGCCTGTAAAGGACCCGGTTTTTCCCGGCAAAATAGGCGATACCCGTTTATCATTGCACTTATATAAAAATTTTATGGAGGTACATTACAATGGAAGCTGCCAAGTATGTAAGCGAACTGGTTGAGAAGGCACGCGTTGCCCAGGCCGTTATCGAGAACTACACCCAGGAGCAGGTGGATGCCCTGTGCAAGGCCATGGCCAAGGCCATCTTTGACAACGCCGAGCCTCTGGCCCGCATGGCCGTGGACGAGACCGGCATGGGCGTTTATGAGGACAAGGTCAACAAGAACAAGGGCAAGGCCCGCGTGATCTGGAGCGACATGAAGGGCGGCAAGAGCGTTGGTATCATCCGCCAGCTGCCTGAGCTGGGCCTGACCGAGGTGGCCAAGCCCATGGGCGTTGTGGGCGCCATCACCCCCACCACCAACCCCATCGTCACCCCCATGTGCAACGCCATGTTCGCCCTGAAGGGCCGCAATGCCATCATCGTTGGGCCTCACCCCCGGTCCAAGAAGTGCTCCACCCGGGCCTGCGAGCTGATGCAGGAGGCCATCGTGAAGCTGGGTGCTCCCGCTGATCTGCTGCAGTGCGTGGCCGAGCCCACCATCGAGATCTCCGGCGAGATCATGAAGCAGTGCGACGTGTGCATCTCCACCGGCGGCGCCGGTATGGTCAAGGCCGCGTATGCCTCCGGCAAGCCCGCCTACGGCGTGGGCGGCGGCAACGTCCAGTGCATCATCGACGACGACGTGGACCTGGAGAAGGTCGTTCCCATGATCGTTGCCGGACGCAAGTTCGATAACGGCATCATCTGCTCCGGCGAGCAGACCGCCATCACCCCCGCCGCCATGTATGACGACATGGTCAAGACCTTCCAGAAGAACGGCGCTTACTATGTGGAGAAGCCCGAGGAGATCGACGCCGTCCGCAACGTGATCTTCCCCGGCGGCAAGATGAACAAGGACGCCGTGGGCCAGAGCGCGCAGCACATCGCCAAGATGGCCGGTCTGACCGTTCCCGCCGACACCGTGGTCCTGCTGGTGAAGGTGGAGAAGGCCGGCGCCGGTGAGCCCTTCTCCAAGGAGAAGATGTGCCCCTGCATCGCTGCCTACCGCTACAACACCTGGGAGGAGGCCGTGGCCATCGCCAACGCCAACCTGAACGTGGAGGGCAAGGGCCACAGCGTCTGCATCCACTCCTATAACGACGCCCACATTGATTACGCTGCCGAGACCCTGCCGGTATCCCGGTTCCTGATCAACCAGATCTGCTCCACCAACAACGGCGGCAGCTTCTTCAACAGCCTGTCCGCCACCACCACTCTGGGCTGCGGCAGCTGGGGCAACAACTCCATCAGCGAGAACCTGAGCTGGCGCCACCTGTTCAACGTCAGCCGTGTGGCCAAGGTTCGTCCCGGCTCCACCATGCCCACGGACGAAGAGATCTGGGGCTGAACAACAGGAGAGGCTCTGGATGGAACTTGAAGTTGGTTTCGGTAACGGCGTACAGCGCTTTACCGTCCCTGAACGGAATCTTCAGGGTGTTCTGACTCCCAACCCAGTCCCCCATGCGCTTACCGGGGAGCGAGAGGTCCGCAGGGCCCTCTCCTCCCCCATTGGCGCTCCTCTGCTGCGGGAGGTCATCCACCCCGGCGAGAAGATCGCCATTATTACCAGCGATATCACCCGGCCCATGCCCACCTATACCGTCATGCCTGCCCTGCTGGACGAGCTGTATGCCGGCGGGGCCAGGCCGGAGGATATCACCCTGGTTTTCGCACTGGGCAGCCACCGCGCCCAGACCCCGGAGGAAATGCGCCATCTGGCCGGTGAACAGGCCTGGGCACAGATCCGCTGCGTGGACAGCGACCCCGCGGATGTGGTGCATCTGGGCGTCACCTCTGCCGGTACGCCGGTGGACATCACCCGGGTGGTGGCCGAGGCGGACCGGCGCATTTGCCTGGGCAACATCGAATATCACTACTTTGCCGGATATTCCGGCGGCGCCAAGGCCATTATGCCCGGCGTCTCCACTCCCAGCGCGATCCAGTCCAATCACTCCATGATGGTTCGGGAGAGCGCCTGCGCCGGAAATCTGGAGGGCAACCCCCTGCGCCGGGACATTGAGGAGGCCGCCGCCATGTGCGGGGTGGATTATATCCTCAACGTGGTGCTGGATGAGCACAAGCAGATCGTCTGCGCCGTGGCCGGTGATGTGACCCTGGCCCACCGGGAGGGCTGCCGCTTTCTGGACAGGCTCTACCGCAAGGACATCGACCACCGTGCGGATATCGTCATCGTGTCCCAGGGCGGCGCGCCCAAGGACCTGAACCTTTACCAGACCCAGAAGGCTTTGGACAACGCCAAGCATGCCGTCGCCAAGGGCGGCGTGGTGATCCTGGTGGGCTCCTGCCGGGAGGGTCTGGGCGGCACGACCTTCCAGGAGTGGATGACCACCATGCCCTCTCCCGAGAGCATGGTGGAGCGCATCGGCCGGGACTTTCAGTTGGGCGGCCACAAGGCCGCCGCCATTGCCATGGTCCTGCAGAATGCGGAGATCTGCCTGGTCAGCGAAATGGAGCCCGATTTCGTCCGGTCCATTTTCCTCACTCCCTATTCCGATGTGCAGAGCGCTCTGGACTACGCCTTCCAAAAGCTGGGCCCCGACGCCTCCGTGCTGGTAATGCCCTACGGCGGGTCCACTCTGCCCCATGCCATGGACGAACAATAAGAAAGGAATTACACTATGGATTACGCAAAGGAATCCCTGAGACTCCACGGCGAGTGGAAGGGTAAGATCGAGGTGGTGGCCACCGTGCCCGTCAAGACCAAGGACGACCTGTCCCTGGCCTATACCCCCGGCGTGGCCCAGCCCTGCCTGGAGATCCAGAAGGACATCGAAAAGAGCTATGAGCTGACCCGCCGCCACAATCTGTGCGCCGTCATCACCGACGGCAGCGCCGTTCTGGGCCTGGGCGACATCGGCCCCGAGGCCGGTATGCCCGTGATGGAGGGTAAGTGCGTGCTGTTCAAGTCCTTTGGCGGCGTGGATGCCTTCCCTCTCTGCGTCAAGACCAAGAACGTGGACGAGTTTGTGGAGACTGTGTACAACATCTCCGGCTCCTTCGGCGGCATCAATCTGGAGGATATTGCTGCTCCCCGCTGCTTCGAGATCGAGCGCAAGCTGAAGGAAAAGTGCGACATTCCCATTTTCCACGATGACCAGCACGGCACCGCCGTCATCACCCTGGCAGGTCTGACCAACGCCCTGAAGGTGGTGGGCAAGAAGAAGGAGGACGTGAAGATCGTCACCTCCGGCGCCGGCGCTGCCGCCATTGCCATTACCAAGCTGCTGCTGTCCGCGGGCTTCAAGGATATCACCATGTGCGACCGCAGTGGCGCTATCTATGCCGGCCGCCAGGGCCTGAACTGGATCAAGGAGGAGATGGCACAGGTCACGAACCTGGGCCGCAAGGACGGTTCCCTGGCCGATATGCTGGTGGGCGCAGACGTGTTCATCGGCGTGTCCGCTCCCGGCACCGTTACCACCGAAATGGTCAGGACCATGAACAAGGACGCCATCATCTTTGCCTGCGCCAACCCCACGCCGGAGATCTTCCCCGACGACGCCAAGGCGGGCGGGGCCAGGGTGGTCTCCACCGGCCGCAGCGACTATCCCAACCAGATCAACAACGTTCTGGCCTTCCCCGGCATCTTCCGGGGTGCGTTCGACGTCCGCGCCAGCGACATCAACGAGGAGATGAAGATGGCCGCCGCCGAGGCCCTGGCGGGCCTGGTGGGCGACGAGCTGTCCGAGGACTATATCATCCCCGCTGCCTTTGACCCCCGGGTGGGTCCCGCCGTGGCCAAGGCCGTGGCCGAGGCTGCCCGCAAGTCCGGCGTGGCCCGCATCTGAATCAAGCAAATCTGACTGGCGCACCTGCGCAAAAAAAGGAGTACACACTATGGAGCATAAAGGTCTGCTGTCCGGCATGAAGGTGCTGGATCTGTCCCGCGTGCTTGCCGCCCCGTACTGCGGCATGATGCTGGCGGATCTGGGCGCCGAGGTCATCAAGATCGAGCGTCCCGGCAAGGGTGATGACGCCCGCAGCAACTTCCCCATTGTCAACGGCGAAAGCGCCTATTATATGAACCTCAACCGCAACAAGCGCGGCATCGTCCTGAACCTCAAGAGCCAGGCCGGTAAAGAGGTGTTCCGCAAGCTGGTGGCCCAGAGCGACGTGGTTCTGGAGAATTACCGTCCCGGCGTTATGGACCGCCTGGGCCTGGGCTATGAGGAGCTGCGCAAGATCAACCCTGCCATCATCTATGCCTCCGTCTCCGGCTTCGGCCACTACGGCCCCTACCATGAGCGGGCAGGCTATGACATTGTGGGTCAGGCCATCAGCGGCCTGATGAGCACCACCGGCTGGCCCGACAGCGCCCCCACCCGCACCGGCACCGCCATTGCCGATGTCATGGGCGGCATCAGCTGCTGCGTGGGCATCCTGGCGGCCTATATCAACCGCCTGAAGACCGGCGAGGGCGAGAAGGTGGACGTGGCCCTGGTGGACTCCATGGTTTCCTCTCTGGAGATCATCAACATCATCTATCTGGCCACCGGCAAGATCCCTCAGCGCATCGGCAACCGCTATGAGGCCCTGTATCCCTATGACTCCTTCCAGGCCAAGGACGGCATGCTGGTCATCGGCGCAGGCAACGACAAGCTGTATGGTCTGCTGTGCGACCTGATGGGCAAGCCCGAGCTGAAGACGGATCCCCGCTTCACCTCCAACAACGACCGCGTGCTGCACCATGCCGACCTCAAGCCCATTATCGAGGACTGGCTGAAGGATTGGACCATCGACGACGCGGTGCAGGCCATGCTGGACAAGGGGATTCCTGCCGCGCCCATCAACACCATCGACCGGGTGGTGAAGGATCCCCATATCGCCGGCGCCCGCGAGATGTTCGTGGAGGTGGACCACCCCAAGGCCGGCCGTATGAAGCTCACCGGCAACCAGATCAAGCTCACCAATCACAAGATCGACACCTTCACACCGGCCCCGCTGCTGGGCCAGCACAGCAAAGAGGTGTTTATGGAGAAGCTGGGCCTTACGGAAGAAGAGGCCGAGGCCCTCATTGCATCCGACGCCGTAAACGGCTGATGAACCCTCCATGCCCCTGCCCGTGACCGCCCGGCGTATCATTGGCGGCACGGGACGCGGGGAAATTGTTCATTTTGTTTGATCATATGTAACACATCCTGAGAGAAAAATGTTCTGAAATACCATTTTTTCTCAGGATGTGTTATTATTTTTGCCTTATCACTATGTTTGTGGCCCAGAATGCGCATTTTTTAACATACGCAAGTGCACATTGAACAAATTAGACAAGTTTTTTTGTTCATTGCGCTGGTCTTTGGTAATTGCATCACATTTCCCTTGACATTTCCAGACATCCTTTATAAAATCTAAATATAGAAGATGTTAGGAAATGGACGCGAAGTCAAGCGGGGCAGGGGAGTTCCGCAAAAATATTGTGTGATATTTTGATAGTTTTTCAGAAACGAACGCTGTCAAAATGTTCATATTACATTTTAGGAGGACGAAAATGAAAAACCAAATGAAGAGATTTGTCGCAATGCTTTTGGCGTCCCTGGCCATCCTGGCCCTGGCCGGCTGCAGCAACTCCGGTAACGGCGACGGTGACAAGGCGGATTATCCCAAGGAAAACATCACCGTGATCGTTCCCTACTCCGCCGGTGGTCCCACCGACATGTCCGTGCGCGCCCTGCTGGACGCTGCCAGCAAGTATCTGCCCAGCGGCGTGAGCTTCATGCCTGAGAACCAGACCGGCGCCGGCGGCCTGATCGGTATGTCCGCCACCGCAGCATCCGACAACGACGGCTACACCCTTGGCCCCATCGCTGTGGACCTGCTGATGATGAAGTACGAGGGCAAGACCCAGCTGGGTCTGGATTCCTTCGTCCCCCTGGCTGCCACCATGGCTGACCCCTACGGCCTGCTGGTTGCCGCCAACAACGGCAAGTATGACTCCGTGGAGGAGTTCGTGGCTTATTGCAAGGAGCATCCCGGTGAGGTCACCGTGGGCAACTCCGGTGTGGGCACTGCCACCCATCTGGCTGCCATCGCTTTCGAGCGTGACTTCGGCATCACCCTGAACCATGTTTCCTACGACGGCTCCGCCGACGTGGTGGCCGCTATGGCCGGCGGTCATCTGGACGCCTCCTTCACCCAGATGCAGCCTGCCAAGAGCCAGGTGGAGGCCGGTACCCTGAGGATGCTGGGCTTCCTGGCTGACGAGCGTATGGAAAGCTATCCCGACATCCCCACCGTTTCCGAGACCATGAACAGCGACACCAACTTCCGCGGCTGGGTTGTTGTCTGCGCTCCTGCCGGCACCGATCAGGCCAAGATCGACTATCTGAGCGATATCTTTGCCAAGGCTGTTGCCAGCGACGAGTACAAGGCTGCCATCCGCAACCTGGGCATGGAGCCCGTTGAGCTCACCGGCACCGCTCTGAACGACATGCTGAAGGCCGACGACGCCAAGTATGCCGAGCTGTGCACCGGCATCACCCTGAACTGACCCCTATCCACCACCTCCGAGCTGCGAGAATCTGAATTATGAAAAAATGGAACATCGGAGCTGCGGCGGTATTCTTTGCAATCAGCGCTTTCGTCTTTGTTTCCACGGCTGAGTACGCGCACCCCATCGGTGCAAATACCATTGGCCAGGACCCGGGCTCCGCTATCTGGCCCCGCTGCCTGGCGGTGCTGCTGGCGGTGCTGTCCATCGGCATGGTTATTGAAGGCTTTGTCAGCAAGGCTTACCGCGACAATAATGAAGCTCCTATCAATCTGAAAGCCCCTGAAATGAAGGGTATTTACTGGATGCTGCTGATCTTTGCAGTGTACTGCGTGGTCCTGCACTTCGGCGGCTTCATCCTGGCGTCCGTGATCTTCATCCCCTCCGTTATGTGGGTGCTGGGTGAGAGAAAGTGGCTTCGTGCCATCCTGGTAGGCGTTATCGCTACGGCCGCTGTGTACGCACTGTTCAAGTTCGGCCTGCGTGTCAGACTGCCGCAGGGTATCCTGTTTAAGTGAGGTGCTTGCTGTGGAATATGTATTGGCTGCGATTCAGAACGTCTTTCTGCCCATGAATCTGCTGGCCGTGTTTATCGGCACGTTCGCGGGTATCGTCATCGGCGCTCTGCCTGGCCTGTCTACAGTCATGGGCCTCTCGATCCTTCTTCCCTTTACCCTGAGCTTTTCCGGCATGGGCGGCATGTACATGCTGCTGGGCGTGTTCTGCGGCGGCATTTACGGCGGCTCCATTTCCGCCAGCCTGCTGAACACCCCGGGCACCTCCGCCTCCGCTGCCACGGCTCTGGATGGCTATCCCATGGCCAACAAGCTGGGTCAGCCCGGCCGTGCCCTGGGCATCTCCACCTTTGCTTCCCTGTTCGGCGGCCTGTTCAGCGCCATCTGCCTGTGCATCTTCGCCCCTATGCTGGCTAAGGTAGCCCTGAAGTTCAGCGCGCAGGAGTACTTTGCGCTGGCGGTGTTCGGCATCAGCATTGTGGCAGGCCTGACGGGCAAATCCGTCATCAAGGGCGTCATCGGCGGCGTCATCGGCCTGCTGCTGGCCACCATCGGCATCGACGGCATGGGCGGCGTCAGCCGGTTCACCTTTGGGTCCGTGTACCTGATGGGCGGCGTCAGCTTCATCCCTCTGCTGATCGGCCTGTTCGCCTTCTCCCAGGGCCTGAACACCATTGAGGAGATGGCCAAGGGCTACAAGGCGGAGAAAAACAGGATGAAGATCGAGCACGTTTTCCCCTCCAAGTCCGATCTGAAGCGGATCTTCCCCACGCTGATCCGCTCCTCCATCATCGGCACCTTCATCGGCGCGGTGCCCGGCACCGGCGGCGATATCGCCTCCTGGGTCAGCTACAGCCAGGCCAAGACATGGTCCAAGCACAAGGAGGAATTCGGCCACGGTTCCCCGGAGGGCATTGCGGCCTCCGAAAGCGGCAACAACGCCATCTCCGGCGGCGCCTTCGTCCCGCTGCTGTCCATGGGTATTCCCGGCGACGCCGGTACGGCGGTCATGCTGGGCTCCCTGACCATGCTGGGCCTAGCCCCCGGCCCGCTGCTGTTTACCGAGCATAAGGACAGCGTATATATGCTGTTCGTGGGTCTGTTTGTGGCGAACCTTCTGATGGGTATCCTGGGCTTTGCCGGTATCCGGCTGTGGTCCCGGGTGCTGGATATTCCCCAGAAGATCCTGCTGCCTCTGATCTTCACCTTCTGCTTCGTGGGTACTTACGCCTGCAACCGCAGCCTCAACGACGTGTACATGATGATCATTGCCGGTATCGCGGGCTATGTGCTGCAGAAGATGGACTTTTCTCTGCCGCCCATCATTCTGGGCGTGATTCTGGGCGGAATGATCGAAAAGAACTTCCGCCGGGCCCTGATCCTGTCCGACGGCGACGTGGGCACCTTCTTTACCCGGCCCATCAGCTGCGTGTTCATCATCCTGGCCGCCGTTTCCCTGTTCTCTCCGGTCATCAAGACGGTGATCGCCAGCAAGAAGGCCAAGAAGCAGGCGGCTGCCGCCGCTGTCAACGACAGCGAGTCCGCGTCCTGACACACAGATATCAGCTTCCTCATTACCGTTTCTCTCCACACTCAGAATGCCATCGCCCACCTCCTTCAGGTGGGCGATGGCATTCTGGCGGTCAAAAAACGGGGGCGGACTCGTGTCCGCCCCCGCAGTATATACACAAATCAGTCCTGGGTTTCGATGAGGCCGTAGCCGCCGTTGTTGCGGCGATACACCACGCACACGGCGGAGGTATCCATATTCCGGAACACATAGAAGGTGTGATCCAGCAGGTTCATCTGCAGAATGGCCTCCTCGGTGGTCATGGGCTTCACGGCGAAGCGCTTGGTGCGCACCACGTCGAATTCCGGCTCCTCCACCACGTCAAACTCGGCAGGAACGGTGGACGCCAGGGCATCGGGCCGCAGATTCCGGGCCAGACGGGTCTTGTTCTTGCGGATACGGCGGTCGATAAAGGCAACGGCCTCGTCAATGGCGCCCCGCATGTCGCCGTCGGGGTCCTCCTCCTGGGCGCGGAACAGCGTGCCGTTGGCGGCGCGGATGGTCAGCTCCACCACACAGCGGTTTTTCTTCTCTACGGCGAAGGTCACAAATGCGTCCGCTTCCTCCGGGAAATACCGATCCAGCTTGCTGATTTTCTTTTCGGCATAGTCCTTGATGGAGTCGTTCAGGGCGATCTTCTTGCAGGTAAATGTGAACTTCATAGTTGGTTGCTCCTTTCGCAGGTATCCCTTTCGGGGCAAGGGTCGGGGAGATGGTTCCCCTTATCCTTATCCGCATTATAACATAATGCCCGGGCCTTGAAAAGTAGGAACGGGCATTTTTGGCAGGGATTCACAAAAATTTAAGATTTTTTTGTCGTTCGACCAGATATGACAAAGGTTCCTATTTACACGGCAGGCAAAATGGCGTATCATAAGTATCGGAAGCTTTCCAATATCCCACCCGCTTGGGCCGCTCTGCTTGCAGGGCGGCTCCTTTTTTTCGCCGGGGCCTTGACAAACCGGGAGGCTGGGGTATCATGGGCTGTGAGAAAAGCAGCCGGCAGGGAGGAAGCCATTATGCGCGGTAAGAAAAAGAAAATGTCCCAGGCCATGGCCTTCATCGTGCTGTCCGCCCCCCTTTTGCCATTTTCGTGTTTGCGGGGCATTCGGTGGCGGCGCAGCTGGCAGCCATCCCCCTGTATATTGCCTCGTCCCGGCGAATCAAAGCCAACCCATGAGCTTCACAAAGCTCCACAGCAGCTTGCAGCCATAGAAGATGATCACCGCGCCGCAGACCTTGTTGATGATATTCAGCACCTTCTCGTTAAAGCGCGCGCCGAGCAGCGAGATGACCGTGGAGATTCCGAGAAACCACAACACCGACGCCGAGGCGAAGCCGCAGATGAAAAACAGATCCGTCCCCGCGGGCAGACTCGCGCGGAACGCACCGAGCATCATCGTCCCGTCGATGAGCGCCTGCGGATTGAACCACGTCACCACGAAGGCGGTGGTGAACAGCTTCCACACCGGCACGTTTACATCCTTGCCGCCCTCCAGCGATGCCCTGGACCGCAGCAGCCCGATACCGATCCAGATGACGATGAGACTGCCCAGCCCCAGAATGACCTTCTGCAACCACGGCACAGCCTGCATTAAGGCGCCTGCCCCTAAAAAGCAGGAGACGCCCAGCGAGACGTCCCACAGAATCACGATCAGCGCCGTCAGATAGACCCGGCTGCGCCTCTGGGTCAGGGCGCTGTTGATGACAAACAGATTCTGCAAGCCAATGGGGGCCACATACGCCAGTCCCATGGTCAGTCCCTGCAAATAGATGTTCATAGCGGTGATTTTCTCCTTTTTAGTTATTTACTCCGATTTTGCTACCTGCTATAATAATAACACATTCTCCCCGAAGCGCAAGAGCGCAGATAAAGCTGAGCAGGTAAGGAGGAACTGACCGTGTCCCATTATGACTGCCCCTGTATGGAGAAATGCCCCCTGCACTACGCCATGTCCCTCATCGGCGGAAAGTGGAAGGTGCAGATCCTGTGCTCCGTCACCAACGCCGGGACCATCCGGTACAATGCCCTGCGGGGCAAGCTGGACGGTATCAGCAACACCGTGCTGTCCTCGGCTCTGCGGGAGCTGGAGCGGGACGGATTGATCCTGCGCCGGGAGTATCTGGAGGTGCCGGTGCGGGTGGAGTACGCCCCCACCGAGGACTGCCGCCGCCTGCTGCCCATTCTGGAACAGCTGTCTGACTGGGCGGAGGCTCGGATGCCCGCCGATGAATCCACAACGAAAAAGGAGGAACCGCAATGACCATCCAAGAAGCACTGGAGAAGCTGCAAGGCTATGAGAAAGCCACCTTTGCCCTGAACCACGCAACGGGCCTTATGTACTACGACGGCGCCACCATTGCCCCCAAGGGGACGGCGGAGCTGCGGGGCAGCACTCTGGGAGAGCTCTCCCGCATGGGCTATGAGCTCACCACCGCCCCGGAGACGGTGGAGATGCTCCGCACCCTTATGGAAAACCGTGAGGAGCTGGACCCCGTCACCCGCCGGAGAGCGGAGGAGCTGTGGCGTGACTACGACCGCACCCACCGTGTCCCGGTGGCGGAATATGTGGCCTATCAGGAGCTGGCCGCCAAGTCCGACGCCGTGTGGCACGAGGCCAAGGAGAAGAATGACTTCGCCCTCTTCGAGCCCTATCTCCAGCAGATGTTCGATGCCAGCCGCCGCATGGCCGGCTACTGGGAGCCGGAGAAGGACCCCTACGAGACCATGCTCTCCACCTTTGAGCGTGGCCTGACGGTGGCCCAGTGCGACGCCTTCTTCTCCTCCCTGCGGGAGAAGCTGGTGCCGCTGATCCAACAGGTCACCGCCCATGCCGACCGGGTGGACGACGCCCCCCTGCACCGGGATTATCCCGTGGCCATCCAGCGCCGGTTCTCCGACTTCATCATGGATGTCATGGACATCGACCGGGACCACTGCATCATCGGCGAGACGGAGCACCCCTTCACCACCAACTTCTCCCGTGATGACGTCCGCATCACCACCCACTACTTCGCCGATCAGGTGGCCTCCTCCCTGTACTCCGTGGTCCATGAGGGCGGCCACGCCCTCTATGAGCTCCACACCGGCCGGGAGTTGGCCCGCACCTGCCTTGGAAACGGCGTCTCCATGGGCATCCATGAGAGCCAGTCCCGGTTCTACGAGAACATCATCGGCCGCAGCGAGGCCTTCGCGACACCGCTGCTGCAGACCTTGCGCGGGCGCTTCCCCGGACAGTTCGGCCGCGTGACGCCGCACCAGCTCTACCTCGCGGAGAACTGCGCCGAGCCGTGCCTCATCCGCTGCGACGCCGACGAGCTGACCTATCCGCTGCATATCCTCGTTCGTTACGAGATCGAGCAGCTGCTCTTCTCCGGCGAGGCCAAAGCGTCCGACGTTCCCCGCCTATGGGCCGAGAAGTACAAGGGTTATTTGGGCATCGACGTTCCCGACGACGCGCGCGGCGCACTGCAGGACACCCACTGGTCCGACGGTAGCCTGGGCTACTTCCCCACCTATGCCCTCGGCAGCGCAATCGGCGCCCAGCTCAAGGACGCCATGATGGCCGGCGGCATGGACTTTGAGGGCGTCTGCGCCTCGGGCGACCTCGCCCCCGTCCGCGAGTGGCTCCGCAGCAACATCTGGCGCTGGGGTCGCTCGAAGGACACCGACGAGCTTGTGCGCGCGGCATGCGGTGAGCCTTTCGACGCCAAGCACTACACCGACTACCTCACGCAGAAGTTCAGCGCGATCTACGAGCTGTAGGTTCCCGCTGATTATGCGCACATCTTGCCCCCGGGACACGTTCGGGGCAAGCCCGTGCGCGCTTTTGGCGTCCGGGCTACGTATTTTCAGCCCCGGCTGCCATTATCAAACGAAAACGCCCAGTTGACAGGCCTGCCAACTGGGCGTTTCTATCGTTCGATGTCAAAAACGCGTAGCCCGGAGGCAAGAAGTGCGCGGCCATCCTGCCCATACGTAGCCCGTAGGCCACAAGAGCGCAGAGCTTCCGGCACGAGGCTACTTGCAAATCTGGTTTCTCTGCTCGATGAGCATGTCGAGCACGCGCACGCAGTCGCTCATCGTGAGCTCGTCGCCGTTCTCCTTGATCAGGGTATCGAGCTCGAACAGGAAGCCGCCGATCTGCTGCTCGATCTCGAGCGTCCCCTCGAAGGACTCCGCAGGGCCCCGGTCAAGCAGCTTCTCGATACGCTGGGCATCCTTGGCCCAACGGGTCCCGGCAGCGTGCGAGACCAGAGCGGACGCCTGGTTGCGCAGCCTCGGGACGGCATCCACGCCACGCGACTTGCCGCGGGCGCAGGCTCGCGCCTCCGGAGTGTTCCCCTCAACCCCGTTGGCCTGGTACGCAACATAAGAGAGATACACGATATAAAGGCCCGCCTGGACAAAGAACGCAAAGGCAGCGGAATCCCTCACGATGTTGATGAACACAGCGGCGGCAAGAAGCTCGGTCACGAAGTAGGTGGTCGTGATGCGAACGCCGAGGCTACCAAGAAAACGCGACGTCGTGGGCGTATCGGCGTCGACTCGCGGGAAACAACGCGGCATGACGACCAGGACTAGGAACGCGAAGGCGACGAAGGCATAGGAGACGGTAGCCGACGTTCCGAGACCGCTGATGTTGAAGAAGACGAACAAGCCGAAGATCGCGACGACGAAGTACATGCCGACTCCGATGGCTCGCGAGCCGTTCGGGGCGGTGGGCTTTGAGGTTCGCGACACGGCTGCGCCTTTCTTTGGGTTAGCGAGACTCCGAGGGGTTGCTCGCGCTGGAGAAGCGCTCGCAGACGCTCGCCTTGCGCAGATACTCCTTACCGAAGGGATCGGTCGTGGGAACCAACTCCTCGGGATCAGCGGCAAAGTGGTTTGCGGGCGACTCGCTCAGGAACGGGTCGGTAAGAGTGTACCCTCGGCTGCAAGACCCCTGATACTCGTTGTTCTTATCGCACTTCTCGAACTTGCTAAAAATGCAGTCAGTGCAGTGGTAAGACATGATGTTTCTCCCTCTCAACCGCGGTTTCGCGATTTTCGAGGGCATAGTATTCTCCAAAGAAATCCGTTCGCCTAGAAAAATGTGCCGCTCATCAGAGTTTGGAAATCTTGCGTTAACATTTGGGGAAAAATGTGTATCTCTGGCGGTGACGGAAGGAGCGCATGGAAATCGCTGAAAAACAGGTGGATATAAAGGATGTTACGTTCACCTCAACGGACGGAATATCAACGATTCACGCGCGTATTTGGCTGCCGCCGGCAACGTTAGGCGAGCGACCTCGCGCGATAGTCCAGATTGTCCACGGCATGAGCGAGCACGTGCGCCGCTATGACGAGTTCGCCAGGTATCTTTGCGATCGCGGGTACGCCGTCTGCGGCGACGACCACATAGGCCACGGTGCCTCGGCGGCGCCGGACAAGCGCGGCTGCATGCCCGCGCGCAACGGCAACGAGGTGCTCATCGACGACGAGCACGCCCTGCGCGCGCTTGTTTGCGCGGAGTTCCCGGCCGATACCCCTTACGTCTTCTTCGGGCACTCCATGGGCAGCTTCATCACCCGTTGCTACTTGGGACGACACGGCGAGGGCCTCACCGCAGCTGTGATCTGCGGCACGGGCACCATACCCGTTGCGGTTTCGCGCGCAGGGCACGCGGCGGCGCGTGCGCTCGCCGCCGTCCGCGGCGACGATTACCGCTCGAGGCTCCTCGACTCGATGGGGGCAGGCGGCTACGGAAAGGTCGTGCCGGGGCCCACAGGCCTCGAGTGGCTCTCGCATAACAAGGACAACGTGGCGGCCTACATCGCCGACGAGGAGTGCGGCTTCATGTTCAGCGCGGGCGGGTACGCCGCGCTCACCGCGCTCACCGCTGAGGCGTGCTCGCAAGCGTGCGCGGCATCCGTGCCGCACGACCTGCCCCTTCTTTATATAGCCGGGGACGGTGACCCAGTGGGAGATATGGGCCGCGGCGTGCGCGCGGCGGCAAAACTCGCGCAGGACGCGGGCTCCGTCGACGTGACCTGCAAAATCTACGAGCACATGAGGCACGAGATCTTGAACGAGGAGAAGCGCGCCGACGTCTTTGCCGACGTCGCGGCATGGCTGGACTCAAAGACCGAGGGCTAAAGGAGAAGCAATGCAAGCCACAGGAAACGCCGCCGGCAACGCCGCGAAGTACGTCATCGCGCTCGACCAGGGCACGACGAGCTCGCGCGCGGTGCTCATCGACCGCGCAGGCCGAATGGTCGACTGCGTGCAGCGCCCGTTCCAGCAGATCTTCCCGCAACCGGGCTGGGTCGAGCACAACCCGCAGGAAATCCTCTTCTCGCAGCTCGGATGCCTGACGGAGCTCATCGCCAAGCACGGGTTGTCGGCGAGCGACATCGACTCCATCGGCATCGACAACCAGCGCGAGACGACCATCGTATGGGACCCTTCGACGGGGCAGCCCGTGATGAACGCCATCGTGTGGCAGTGCCGCCGCACCGCCGAACTCGTGGAGGAGCTGTGCGGGGACACTCAGGTCGCCGCCATGGTCCGGGCAAAGACGGGCCTTCTGCCCGACGCGTACTTCTCGGCAAGCAAGATCCGCTGGATCTTGGACAACGTCGCCGGGGCGCGCGAGCGGGCGGAAGCAGGGGAGCTGCTCTTCGGCACGGTCGACACCTGGCTTATCTGGGTGCTCACGGGAGGGCTCGTTCACGCGACGGACCCCACGAACGCGAGCCGCACCATGCTCTACAACATCCACGAGGGGCGCTGGGACGAGGAGCTGCTGAGGCTCTTCGACATCCCCGCCTCGATGATGCCCGAGGTCCGCCCGAGCTCCGGCTCCTTCGGCGAGACGAGCTACCCGGGCCTTCCCGCGGGAATCCCCATCGCGGGCGTCGCGGGCGACCAGCAGGCGGCGCTCTTCGGCCAGTGCTGCTTCGCGCCCGGGCAGGCCAAGAACACCTACGGGACCGGTTGTTTCATGCTCCTGCACACAGGCCACGAGGCGCGCACGAGCTCGCACAACCTGGTGACCACCGTCGCCGCGAGCTCGCCCGCCGCAGCCGCGGCGGGACCGGAGTATGCGCTCGAGGGCTCTGTCTTTGTGGCAGGCGCCCTCATTCAGTGGCTGCGTGACGAGCTCGGGATCATCGGTTCGGCCGCCGAGACGGAGGCACTCGCAAAGAGCATCCCCGACACGGGCGGCGTCTACATCGTGCCGGCGTTCACGGGCCTGGGGGCGCCGTGGTGGGAACCCGACGCGCGCGGCGCCATATTCGGCCTCACGCGCGGGACGGGGCGCGCGCAGATTGCCCGCGCGGCGCTCGAGGCCCTCGCCTACCAGGTGAGCGACCTTGCGACGGCGATGGCCGACGACGCGGGCGGCTCGCTCGGTGTGCTCAACGTCGACGGCGGCGCCTCCGCGAACAACTTCCTCATGCAGTTCCAGGCCGACCTTCTGGGCTGCGAGCTGAGGCGCCCCCAGAACCTCGAGACGACTTCGCTCGGCGCGGCATATCTCGCAGGCCTCGCCACCGGGTTCTGGTCGGGCACTGACGAGCTGCTCGGCCTGCGCGCCGGAGACGACGTCTTTAGCCGCGAGCGCGACGGCGCCTGGGCGAAGGCGCGCCTCGCCGGTTGGCACGACGCGGTAAGAAGGACTATCGGATAGCAGAAAGCGGGCGAAGGGAGGGTTCCTTCGCCCGCCTCGTTAATCGTCGACGTCGTTTTTGCAATGGATGTAAATCGAGAAGGCGCCCGCCGCAAGCGTGAACCATGCGCCGAGACCCATAGTGACCACCGATGTCGAGAATGAAGGGCTTACTGCGCTCCCAATAGCGTTTGACACCTCGCTGTTGATTCCCGAGACGATAAAAAAGAACAGCAGGAAGAGAATAACGCAGGCGATGCCCCCAGCTCCTGTGCCCTTGCCTCCTGTAAAGTCGCGGTACACGTCAAATCCGATTGCAACGGTAACGCAGATCATGGCAATCGTGACAAGGGCCGAAATATTGTTCAAGGTCGATACGGCGCTTGAGGAGACCCCGGTATACGATGCAAGATCACCAAGCGTTCCGGCCATTTTCGAAAAACCGGTCATAATGTCAAGAAGCGACACAGAGGCCCCGAGGATGTTTACTGTGGCCCAAGGCATGAGAAACAACGGGGCAAGAAGCAAGATGTCAGTAGCGATACGTGTGCTCTTGAGCTTATGAACAGGGGGAGGCGGAGGTGGCGTCATGGTTTTGGACATCTGCCGCGTACCGCATTGCGTACAATACCTAGCCTCATCGGGAATCTGCGCCCCGCACTCATGGCAATACTTCACTGGCGCCTCCTAGTGAGCTACGCGAGCGCCTTGCCGCAGAACGGGCAGAACTTGGCCCCAGCAGGAACGTTCTTCTTGCAAAAGGCGCATGTCGGAGGCTCGTTGCGCCGCATCTTTGCAACGGGACAGCCACAGCCCATGCAGTACTTATCCCCGGGATGAATCTCCGCTCCGCACTTCGGGCATTTGTTCGGAAGCATAGAGCTCTCCGTCACAGGGCCACCTGTCGGCTCCCTTACCCCTTGCGCCTCCAACGCTTTCCTCGCCTCATCCATCTGGGCCTTAAGCATGTCTCGGCCCTTTATAATGGCAGCCTTCTCCGTCTCAGCCTGCGCAACCTTAGCCTGCGCGCTCTTAACCTCGTCCCCGAGGCGCTCGATTTTCTTGTCGATATCCGTCAGGTCGAGCTCAGTCCGAGCCAGCCTGGCCTCCAACACCTTCAGTTCGGTCTCAGTCACTGTTCCTCCTATAGCGGTTTCGGTTGTCTTGATAAGAACCTCGCCCTAGGCCGTCGCCTGGACAACATAGTGCGGTTACAGCAATGACAGCGAAGTGCCGGCACAGCTCTAGGGAATGATTTGTCCTCTTACAATTTCCCCATGTTCGACGACGAAGGCCAAACACGTGCGGTTCTCTTGCTTCAGCACACGCTCAAAATCGCTGCGGCTAATCGGCACTCTCTCATCGGGACAAAAGCCCTCGAACTTGCAATCATCGGCGTACCGGAATGTGTAGGTATCCCTAGGAAGAGTTGCGGCGTGATCCCACTGCTCGAGGACGAGCTCGCAAGTAATCGTCACAATGTCGCCCTCTATGGCTACATCGGCCTCAACGTCAGGATTCAGCAGATAATGCCCATTCAAATCCGACAACTTGACCTCGGGCTCGTGATGATTCGACTCGAGCCATGTCGCCCGCTCGAAGCTGAAGCCGTAAATGCTATCCGGATTCTCAGCAAGAAGCACATCGAACGTTCGCTCGGTCCAGAGCTCCTCATTAGGATCGGCGTCGCCCCCCTCGTCAAAGCGGATGGTCGCCCTCACCCGCATGTTATCGCCGTACTTCTCGAAATCAGAGAGCGAGACAGAATGTCTGAATGATGAGGTCACGATAGGGAAGCTCCATACGCCGTCCGTCTTGTACGCATCGAGATACGATATGTCCGCCGGAGCACAAACCCCGTAAAACGAAGACAGTATCTTTTTGACGTTATCATCCGTGGGGTAGTAACTGACCCCTTTTTCTTTGTCTTCTTTCAACCCAAGAGCTTCGACAGCATAGTTCGGCAGATCGTCGACCTCGCCATTGGAATCGCGATAGCATAGGCAATAGAGACCTGACTCGGGATATAAAGCTTCTGCGATCATTATTGAGTCCACCTCAGGGTCGCCTGCAGACGGAAGGGTGCCCTTCTCGGCAAGCTCCCCGACCGGGTCACGCGACACGATATAGGTGCAAACCAGGGCGGATGCCTTGGCGTACTCGTCCTCGGACGGGGCATACGAGGCGGCGCTCACCTCGACGGAGTCGTCGACCTCGACCTTCTCCAGGGAGTCGCAGCCGCTCAGGTCAATCTTGGTGATCGGGTTGTTCGCGGCGTAGAGACGGTTGAGCGTCTTCGGGACCGAGAGGCTCGTCAGGTTGTTCCCGCGGCAGCACAGGACCTTGATGGCGGGATTCCGGCTCAAGTCGATCTGGTCCAGCCCGTTGTCCTCGCACACCAGCGTCTCGAGGTTCTTGAAGGAGGAGACGAAGCCGACGTCATCAAGCCCCATGCCCGAGACGCCGCCGTCGGTCACGGAGCCCGAGTCATCGACCTCGCCGAGCGATGTGACCCTGCCGGCCTCCTCGTCGCTGATCAGCCCGTCCGAGTCGGAGTCCGCCACATCCGACAGGTATGACCGGAGCTTCTCGTTGTCGATGTCGCTCAGCGTTATGGCAACGTCGTGCGCCGGGGACTTCTGGAACTTTGGGCCGAACAGCTCATTGCCCGCGGTGCGGGCGACCGCCACGATGAGCACGCAGATGATCGTGCCCGCCAGCGACCTCTGCCCGGCCCGCTTCTCCAGCTTCCTCCCGCAGTTCGTGCAATACGTTGCCTTATTCGGGCATTTGGCACCGCAGTTTTTACAGCGCATCGAAAACCTCCCGCTTTCGTCATCGCGATGAAGGCCTATATGGCGGCGAGCGGTCCCTGCCGCCACTCGACGTCTTTGCTTTCGAAGACGCCAGGCATCACCCCCGCCCAGGCAATACACGCGCAGATCGAGGCATCGACCGCAAGACTCGATTGCATGAGGTGATTCTATTTCAGCGGGGGGCGGATTAAATCAATGCTGAAATAACTGGTAGACCGAATGGTATTTTTGGCATGATGCGCCGCTTCTCAAGTACCGTCGGAACAGTGCAAAGAAGCAATTCCTGTGTCCGCCGTGCCGGAAAGGACATCGAAGCGACCGTATATGACACTGCAGCCCAAGGTTTCCCGAATGTCACCCCTCCAAAAGCTAGACTTGTTGTTGTTTGTCTGAGTTGCGGGGAGGTATGCCGAGGTGTCTTGGGTAGTCGGAATCATCGACGACGTCGTTGATGAGGCGAAGCATCTCGAGCGGATTATCCGTGATTTCGACGCCCCGCAGCCCACCGAGGCGATCAAGGTCATTTCCTTTCCGTCCCTCTCGCTTTTTGGCACCTATATTGCCGCCGGACGGCGACTCGACGTGTTGTTCGTGGACGTCAGCCTATCGGAAGCGTCCTTCAAGGGCGTCCGCGACGGCATCGACCTAGTGCAGAGCTATATTCCGCGCAACTCGCCCACCCAAGTGGTCTTTATGACCGGATTCGACCAGTTCTACACCCGCGTCTATGAGGCACACCATGTGAGCTTCGTAAGGAAACCCTTTAATGCCGCCGACGTCAGCCTGGCCCTCTCCCAGGCATTCGAGGCTTCGTTGGCGCGCACGGACGCTCCCCTGGCGATACGCTGCAATCACGATGTGGTTATCATCCGTCCCTCAGAGGTCTCCTTCATCGAAAGTGAGCGCAGATGCGCCTTCATTCACGAGGGCACTCAGGTTCATCGCGTGTATCGAAAACTATCCGAGCTGCTCGACGAGCTCCCGCCGCGGTTTGTCCGTTGTCATCAAAGCTTCCTGATCAACCTCGACTTTGTCGAGAAGCTCGGCATCGACAGCCTATTGCTTTCCACAGGAGATGAAGTCCCCGTGAGCCGGCGCTGCCGCCCTCAGGTTCGCGATGCGCTCTTTGAACGAATCGGGTCAACGTTTTGATGGCGAACATGGCTTCGTATTTGCCCGTCACAGCAAGCTTTCTCCCGTACCTCCTTGTGACGTACGCTTTCTTTGAGAGTGCCCTCAGGCCTCGCGGAGGTGCCTTGCTGAGAGCAGCCCAGCTGGCGCTCTTCCTCGCGATACTGCTAATGCCTCCCACGGTGCCATGGCATTGGACCCAATTCCTCCTGGTGGCAGCGATCGTGATTGCAGGTTACAAAGACACCCCCTCACGCAAAATTCTCGCCTCTTCCCTTCTGCTGGTAGGTCATTTATTCGGCGAGGTCGTCGCTGTCTTTTTCTGGCTGCTTCTGACCGGCGGCGCGGCGACCGCATCCGTCGAGACGTCAATGGCAATGTACGGGGCGCACCTTCTCTCCTGTCTCATCGGAGCGTGTTTCTCTCTATTCGCAACAAGAATGCTTGCCCAGCAGCTGAAGCACTTGGACGAGCACCTGCGCAGCAATGAGCTCTGGTTGTCAGGCGCCGTAGTCATGCAGTCATCGACGTTCCTCTTTCTAAGGTCGACCTACTTTGACTCATCTCCGCAATCAACGGTTCTTCTTTGGTTTTCGATGCTGGGATACGCCCTGTGCGTCATCGCCGATTCGCTGGCCCTTCACAGCTTTGGCCTATTGCGTAAACGCGAAGAAGACCGTCTGCGCCTCGAGCGCGCCCAGCAAAGCATCACAGAGCTTGAAGCTCACTGCGCAGAAGAGCTCGCGACGCTCGGGGAATGCGCGATGCTTCGCCATGACCTGCGAAACCATGAGCAGGTCATGGCGGCGCTCATAGGCCAGGGAAAACTGAAGGAAGCGTCGGCGTACGCCCATGGCCTTGTTGACGAATGGAGCCCGGAGGGCAAGAAGAGATGAATGTGGGCCACGTAGTTTCGCTTCTCGCGTTCGCGATTGCATGCGCGTGCGCGCTTTCGTTAGGGCACCGCGTCGCCCACTTTACGGCATCGCGCACCCTCGTGACCCTCGTTCTCCCCGCTTCTTTTGTGCTGCTCGGGACGCTCGGGCTTCTTTACGTCTTCTTTTCTCAAAGCAAAAGCGGCGAGCCCGCCTTCGTTGGGGCGCTGTGCTCGATTGCCGCAGGATCGGTATTCGCCTGGCTCTTCATCACGCGTTCCGTGAGCGACGAGCAGGCACGCGACACGGACGAACAGCTGGCCACCGCATCCGAGCAGCTGGCCGCGCAGCAGGAGTATTGCCGCACCCTGGAGCTCTCCAGGAGCTCTGCCGCAAAACTCAAGGCCGAGAACATGACCCGCTTTCAAGAGGTCGCCCGCTCGCTCGACAAGAGAGATGCGAGCGCGGCGCTCCAGTTGCTGCATAAAAACCAAGGATCACTTGGGCTGCAGCCATACACATCCTGCGAAAACGCCGCCGTTGCTGCTCTTTTGTCGGCGAAACGCGAAAGATGCCTCGACCTCGGAGTCTCATGGCATTGCGACGTCGATGTTCCCGAGTTCATCGGGCTCTCGCCGCTCACGCTTTGCGAGGTGTTCTCGAACATGCTCGACAACGCGATTCGGGAAGCGGCGGCAAGCGGTGCTGCGGACCCAAGTGTAGAGGTGCGCGCACGCCTTGCTGCCGGCTACCTCGTCGTAAAGGTCAAGAACAACATGCCAAAAGGAACGGGCACCGGTCCAAGCAAGAAAGAGCCTGATGAGAAACCCACCCACGAGATACTCCCCGAGCATGGCTGGGGCAGGCAAATCCTTTCGCGCATCGCCAAAGAGCATGACGGGGAGGTCCGTGTGGACAAAACCGACGAATCCTGGGTTACCGAAGTGTTCCTCTCGCTATCCGAGGAATAACGAGAGGAACCGCACCGACGCCCGCTAGCCTAAGACCTCGCCGGCGATGCGGGCGGTCTCGGTCGCGTCCTTGGCGTAGTAGTCGGCGCCCACCATCTGCGCGTACTCGGGGTTGAGCACGGCGCCGCCCACGATCACCTTGGCCCACGGACACTCCTTGCGCAGAAGCTCGATAGTCTCGGCCATGGCGGGCACGGTCGTCGTCATGAGGGCCGAGAGGCCCACGAGCTTCACGTGGTCAGCGGCCACGACGTCGACAACCGCCTGGGGGGCAACGTCGCGACCGAGGTCCACCACGTCGTAGCCGTAGTTCTCCAGCAGCATGCGCACGATGTTCTTCCCGATGTCGTGGATGTCGCCATGGACGGTGCAGATGACGATCTTGCCCTTCGAAGGCACGGCGGCGTCGCCCTCCGCGGCGACGTTTGCCGCCTTGATGGCCTCGAAGCCGGCCTTGGCGGCCTCTGCCGACGCCATGAGCTGCGGCAAGAAGAATGTGCCCTTCTCAAAGCGCGCGCCCACCTCGTCGAGCGCGGGGATGAGCACCTCGTTGATGGCGTAGAGCACATCGTGGCCCTCGAGCACACGGCCCACGACCTCGGGCATCGGCCCCTTGCGGCCGGCGAGCACAAGCGCGCGGGCTTCTTCCTCGGGGGTCTTCGCGCCAGCGTCGGGATGCTGCCCGGCGGCCGCGGAGCCCTTCTCGACAGATACCGCCAGGGAAGCGGGCGCCGCGCCGGGGGCGGGGAGCTTGTCTGTGCGCTCGGCGTAGTGGGCGACGTAGTGCTGGGCGCTCTCGTCCTCGCCGGACAGCACGCGCCACGAGTCGACGACGTCCATCATGCGCTGCACCAGCGGGTTCATGATGGCCATGTCCAACCCAGCGCCAAACGCCGCCGAGAGGAACGTCGCGTTGACGAGCGGGCGAAACGGCAGGCCGAAGCTGATGTTGGAGAGGCCGAGCACCGTCCGCACGCCCGGCAGCTCGCGCTTGACGCCCGAAATGGCGTCCAGTATGGCGCGCGGGGCGCTCTGGTCGGTCGAGGCGGCCATGCAGAGGCAGTCGATGACCACGTCCTGGCGCGGGATGCCGATGGCGTCGGTCGCGGCGACGATCTTTCGCGCGACGGCGATCCGCCCTTCGGCCGTAGGCGGGATGCCCTGCTCGTCGAGCGTGAGCCCGACGATCGCGCAGCCGTAGTGCTTGGCGATGGGCAGCACCGCGTCGAGGATCTCCTGCTTGCCGTTGGTCGAGTTGATGAGGGCCTTTCCGGGGTAGGCGCGCACTGCCGCCTCGATGACGGCGGGGTCGGCGGAGTCGATCTGCAGCGGCAGCGTGGTCACGCCCTGGAGCTCGGCGACCAGCTCGACCATCGTGGCGCGCTCGTCGATCTCGGGCAGGCCCGCGTTCACGTCGAGGATCTGGGCGCCGGCCTCGGTCTGCGAGATGGCCTCGCCCATGATGTAATCATGGTTGCCGCTGCGCAGGGCTTCCTTCATCTTTTTCTTGCCCGTGGGGTTGATGCGCTCGCCGATGACGCCCACATGCCCCGCCCGCAGACTCGTGATCTGCTGGGGGCCTGCGACGCAGAACCAGTCGCGCACGGAGCGCTCCCGCGGCTCGCGCCCGGCAAGAAGCGCCCGTTCCCCCGCCGTGTACTCGGGCGCGGTGCCGCAGCAGCCGCCCATGATGGTCACACCCGCGTCGAGCATGCGCGCGACGGCGCGGCAGTACTCGGGAGCATGGACGTCGAACACGGTGCGACCGCCCTCGACGCGCGGGAGGCCCGCGTTGGCCTGGACCATGACAGGGCACTTTGCCCACGGCAGCATGCGCTCGACGAGCGGCACGAGGTCGTCGGGGCCGAGCGAGCAGTTGATGCCCACGGCGTCGGCGCCCATCGAGCTCAACGTCACGGCCGCGACCTCGGGCGTGGTGCCGAGGAAGGTACGGCCGTCCTCGGCAAACGTCATCGTGACGAAGACGGGCAGGTCGGAGTTCTCGACGACGGCAAGAAGCGCCGCCTTGGCCTCGGCGAGGTCTGCCATGGTCTCGACGATAAAGAGGTCGGCGCCCGCGGCGGTCGCGGCGCGCGCCTGCTCGGCGAAGAGCGCGTACGCCTCGTCGAAGGGAAGGGTCCCCATCGGCTCGAGGAGCTGCCCCGTCGGGCCGATGTCGGCGGCTACATAGCGCGCGCCCGAGGCGCGTGCGCACGAGACCGCGGCGTCAAAGATCTGCTCCACCGTCGCGGCGTCGCCGAGCTTATCGCGGTTCGCGCCGAAGGTATTCGTGGTCACGACGTCCGCGCCGGCGGCGACGTAGGCGGCGTGCACCTCGGAGATCTCGCCGGGGTTGGTAAGGCACAGAAGCTCCGGCAGCTCGCCGGCGGCAAGGCCGCGCGCTTGCAGCTGCGTGCCCATGGCGCCGTCGAACACGAGGAAGTTCTTTCCGTCGAGGACACCCTGCAGATAGTCATCGGCCACGCGCAGGCGCCGCGGCTCCAAGCGGGCCTCGGGCCAGGTGCAGTCGAGCTTCTTTGCGTTTGCCATGCGCTTCTCCCCACGTTGGTTTCTGGTCAACCATGCTAGCAGGTGGCGACACGGCGCGAATTAAAGCACCGCGACATTTAAAAAAGAAGGCCCGCGACTCCTTGCATCGCAAAGAGTCGCGGGCTCAGGCTTCGAATGAGACAAGAAGTCCTTATATTAGCTAGGCAAGAAGCTCACGGATCGCGGAGACCTGCTCGGGCGTAGCCTGGACGGCCGGCTCGAAGATCTTGGTCGAGATGGGAAGACCCTTGACGTTCACGGCAGCCTTGATGGCGGAGACGAACAGGTCGCACACGTCATAGACGGCCATGAGCTTGGAGATGCGCTCGGCGCACGAGACGGCCGTGGCATAGTCGCCGGCCTGGTAGGCGGCGTGCATCTTGGCGAACGTCTCGGGCTCCACGTTCGTGAGGCCGCACAGCACGCCGTTGCCGCCGCTCACGCGGTTGACCAGATAGTACTCGTCAAAGCCGGAGAACACGGTGAACTCGGGGTTCACGGCACGCGCGGCGCGAATGACCTTGCGCGTGTGGCTGATCGTGTCCACGGTGTCCTTGATGCCGCAGATGTTGGCGTGCTTGGCAGCGAGGGAGGCAACGAGCTCGGGCGTGAGGTCGGTGCCGGTACGCGCCGGGAAGTTGTAGAGAATGACCGGGAGCTTCGTGGCCTCGGCGATGCCACCGAAGTAGTGCTCGGCGGTAGGCGCGCTCGGGCCAAAGTAGTACGGGGACACCGCGAGCACCGCGTCGGCGCCAGCCTTCTCGGCATAGCGGGTGAGCTCCAGGACGTTGGCGTAGTTCGTGTCGCCAACACCAATGAAGACCTTCATGCGATCGCCCACACGCTTCACGGCAAAGTCGCAAGCGGCCTTCTTATCCTCGAGCGAGACGCTGTAGAACTCGCCAATGCTACCAAAGAGCAGAACGCCGTTGAGACCGGCGTCGGCAAGGTGGTCGAGATGCTTGCCCCACAGACCGAAATCGATGTTGCCCTCATCATCAGTAATGGTGATGGACGGACAGAAAATGCCCTCGAACATGTCACTACCCTTCCCATTCTAGGGACGGAGGCTACCTCCGCTCTCCCCTATCCTTATATCCAAGACAGCCACGTGGGACCGGACGCGCGAGGCGCCGGTCCCACGGACATTTACCAGATCTGACCAGGTAAGCTAGTCAATCTTCTCGTTCTCGTAGACGACGCCCTTCTGCAGGATGACATTAGCATACTGGGCACGCTCGCTCGTAGCGATCACGACGTAGGCCTTCTTGGCCTCGTCGTAGAACGGGAAGCGGTCGATGGTGCCGATGACGTCGGCGCCGCGGTCGTCGACCTCGGAGACGAGCTGCTTGTACGTGTCCCAGATCGGGGTCTCGCAGTCGTCCCCCGGCACGACGTCCATGAGCGTGACGGGCTTCTCGACGTACTGGTCAAGCGGGACGAGCTTGAGGATGGCCTTGAGAACCTCGGGCACGCCGTGGCCATCGCAGCGGACGAGCTTGCAGTCCTTGGCGATGGAGGCTGCCGGGAAATTGCCGTCGGCAATCACGAGCGTGTCACCGTGTCCCATCTCGCACAGAATCGAGAGAAGCTCTGGCGGCAGAACCGGAGAAATACCCTTAAGCATGATGTGCTCCCTCTTTAAAACGGATGGATAGAAAGGCCCGCGCGTCATGCAGACGCGCGGGTCAGGAAACGGCGCTAGAACTTGAGACCGTACGCACGCACGGCGTTGTTCATGAAGAAGTCCTCGTCGTCGCCAAAGGCGTCACGCAGCGTCTGGAAGTGCTCGTCGAAGGAGCTGTAGAGCTTCACGACGGGCCAGTTGGACGCATACAGGAGCTTCTTGGGATCGAACGTGTCGCGCGTGAACTTGAGCAGCTCGGAGACGAACTGCTTGTCGGCCGTGGGGAAGCCAGAGACCTTCACGTAGAGGTTCGGCAGGGTCGCGAACTTCTTCATGACCGCGCACCAATCCGGCGTGAGCGCCTCGACGTTGCCGAGGTGGTTCAGGATGACGGTCTCCTCAGGCGCCTGGGCAAATGCCTCGTAGGCGTCCTCGAGCTCGTTCACGCGGTTGCAGGACTCAAACGGCAGGCCCTTGGCGGCCAGCGTGTGAAGGCCCTCGACGAAGCTGGGCTCGAGGCAACGACCCTTGGGCTCGGAGTCGATGTGGAGCGGCTCGCGGATGCCGGCGGCAAACGCGGGGATGCGCATCCACGGAGAGACGTCGCTGCGAAGCATGCAGGCTAGCATCTTGGGGTGGGCCGCCTTGAGGTCGTAGGCAATCTTGTCCTCGGCCTCGTGGTCGGCGCAGTCAACCTCGACGTACACGCCGCCGACGAACTCGACGCCGGCCTGGCGGGCGTACTCGGCCTCGAGGTCCTCCACCTTGTAGGTGTGCGTGATGGTGCCGTCGGTGCCGTCGAGCCAGGGAAGGCTCTGCGTATCGAGGTTCCACACGTGGAAGTGAGAATCGACAACCTTGAGATCGGACATGATGGTTACTCCTCCCCAAAGCCAATCTTGGAGCCGGCGAAGCCGTACCAGGCGCAGAAGACCAGGCAGGGAACGGCGACGAGCATGGCGACAGACAGGCCGCAGGCATCGCCGATGGCACTGACGATAACCGGGATGATGGCGCCGCCCACGATCGACATCGTGATGATGGACGAGCCGGTCTTGGTCTCGTTGCCGCTCATGCCGCGCAGCGACAGCGAGAAGATCGTCGGGTAGCCGATGGACATGAACAGGTAGGCCACGACAAAGGCAGCGACGGACACGACACCAAGGTCCAGGAACACGAGGAAGAAGCAGACGGCGGCACCCGTCATGTAGATGCCGAGCAGCTTGCCCGGGTCCTTCTTGGCCAGAAGCGGCGTAGAGCCGAAGCGACCGATGGTGAACAGAAGCGACAGGGCGCTCACGAGGCCCGTTGCGAGGCTCATCTCAAGGCCGGCGACCTTCGTAGCGTACGTGGCGAACAGGGAGAAGCCAACCGTCTGGATGCCCACGTAGAAGAACTCGGCGACGACGCCAAGCTTGAAGTAGGGCTTCTTGAGGGCACCGCCCTTGGCGGCCTTCTCGGAGCCGGCCCCCTCGACGTCGTTCGGCGGCGTGGGGAGCTTCACGAAGACGAACACGGCGAGCATGATGGCGAGCACGATGGCTATCACGATATAGATGCCACGGGTGCTGCCCAGGAAGGCCGTCTTGGCCTCGGCGAAGCCGGGCTGGCCGGCGGCGACCGTCGTGCTCAGGATCTGGGCCATGATGAGCGGGCCCACGATGGAACCGACGCCGTTGAACGACTGGGCGAGGTTGAGTCGCATGGACTCGTGCTTCTCGTCACCGAGCTTGGTGATGTAGGGGTTGCAGTTGGCCTCGAGCGTGGTGGCGCCAGCGGCAACGACGAACGTGGAGACCAGGAACAGGGCGAACGAGGCGGCGTTCGTGGCGGGCACCGTGATGATGGAGCCAATCACGAACAGGGCGAGGCCGGCGATGACGCCACCCTTGTAGCCGAACTTCTTGGCGATGGCGCCAGCCGGGATGGCCATGACGAAGTAGGCGCCGTAGTAGGCAACCTGCATGAGCGACGTCTGGGTGGTCGTCAGCTCAAGGTAGTTGGCGATCGGGGCGTTCAGCGAGCTGACCAGGTTCATGGCCAGGCCCCAGACGAAGAACAGCGAGGTCACGAGAACGATGGCGATGGTAGCCGCAGCGCCCTTGGTGCTCGCCTTCTTGGCGGAATCAGACATGCGTTAAATCCTCTTTCCAGGCCAGAGCTAGTCGAGGGCGCGATCGAGGTTGACGTAGCCGCCGTCGACGCTGCACCACTGGCCGGTGGTGTGGCTGGAGCGGTCAGAGAGCAGGAAGCACGCGGT
>ERZ506922.88-NODE-88-length-68066-cov-7.306289_pt1 | contig 68066 bp, 64 predicted proteins | sample MGYA00513974_ERZ506922 | MGnify/ENA metagenome assembly ERZ506922 | reverse complement strand
TGAGTTAACTAATAAGTGCGTGACAGCTTAAGCCCGGCAGGACGCAGGCTTCTGATGACAGTCATCGATGTGCTGATTCTGCTCTTTGCCATCTTTGTCATCACCCTAGGCGGATTCAAGCTTGCATTAAGCGCCCAGAAGGTATTCTCCGCGCTGCTGGGAATTCCCAGAAGCCTGGTATACGCCATGGCGCCCATCTCCGGACTGTTCATCATCCTGGCACAGATTATCAATATCTATGAGGATGTAACCGGAATCACCATCGAAGGAGGGAATGAGTAATGAGTATCGGATTTACAACAGTCATCCTGTTTGCGGTATTTGGCATTCTGCTGTTCCTCAGCTGCCCAATCTCCGTCAGCATCGTAATCGCATCCATCGTAACTGCCATCTCCAGCCTGTCCTGGGACCAGATTACATTCATCACCATGCAGAAGATGAACAGCGGCGTGGAGAGTTTCTCCCTGCTTGCCATCCCCCTCTTCATCCTGGCCGGCAACATCATGAACAACGGCGGTATCGCCAGACGCCTTGTAAACTTCGCAAAGCTGTTCGTGGGCTGGATTCCAGGTTCCCTGGCCCAGGCCAATATCGTGGGCAACATGCTCTTTGGCGCGCTGTCCGGTTCTTCCGTGGCGGCCGCATCAGCCATGGGCGGCTGTATCTACCCTATCCAGAAGGATGAGGGCTATGACCCGGCTTTTGCCACGGCAGTAAACATTGCCTCAGCCCCCACCGGACTCCTGATTCCCCCTACCAGCGCATTTATCGTGTACTCCACGGTAGCGGGAGGCGTGTCCATATCCACTCTGTTCATGGCCGGATACATTCCCGGCATCCTGATGGGAGTTGGTTCCATGGTAGTGGCTTTTATTTACGCCAAAAAGCATAAATATCCGGTATCCGGCCGCACACCCGCCAAGGAAGCCGTTAAAGTGACGCTGGAAGCCATCCCCAGCCTGCTGCTCATTATCATTGTTATCGGCGGTATCGTGGGAGGCATCTTCACTGCCACCGAGGGCGCTGGTATCTGTGTGCTTTACTGCCTGATTCTCTCTATCTGCTATAAGAGCCTTACCGTGAAGTCCTTTATGAAGATTCTGGTAAGCAGCGCATGCACCAGCGGCATCATCCTGTTCCTGATATCCGCTTCCTCCGCCATGTCCTTTGTCATGGCATACTCGGGAATCCCGGCAGCTATCAGCGAGGGCATCATGTCCATCTCCACCAACAAATATGTGATTCTGCTGCTGATGAACATAATTTTGATGGTTGTGGGCATGTTCATGGATATCACACCGGCTATCCTGATTTTCACCCCTATCTTCCTTCCTATCGCCCAGAGCTTAGGAATGACTGACATTCAGTTCGGCGTCATGTTAATCTTCAATATGTGCCTGGGCAACATCACGCCGCCTGTTGGTTCCGTACTGTTCGTGGGCTGCGGTATCAGCAAAATCAGTATCGAGCAGGTGACCAAAACGCTGTTGCCCTACTTTGCTGTACTGTTCCTCCTTCTGCTGGCTGTTACCTATATACCTGCGCTGTCACTGGGAGTACCCAGCCTGATGGGATTAATTTAGTGGAAACATAAGATACATTTTAGTATGTAACACAGCATTTTGAGATGAAACAGTCAATATAAAAATCCAATCCGTAAACGTATCAGCGGGAAACGCGGGGCATGAAGGACCGCGACCGGGCATATCTATGGCAGTGGCGGAGTATGTGCTTGAGCACCGGGATTTATTAATGCCTGACAGATAATCCTTTTCCATTCCTTAACGGTTCCCTGACCACTTCCATAAAACGAAACAGCAGGCGCCTCCTTTCAGACCCATGTCAAAAGTAGGCGCCTCATAGCTTCATGCCGTATACGGCTCAGAACAAGGTCTGCTGCTCATACTCACAGTCCCTTGCCAGCCGGGGCGGTTCCTGCCCCAGCAGTTCCTTTGTCTTTTTGCTGTCCAGAATCCATTCCCTGACCTGTTCCCTCTCAAGAACCAGAGGCATACGGCTGTGGACAGGGGCCATGGATGCATTGGCCTGGGTAGTCAGTATAACGAAGCGGTCCCCGTCCTCATACCTGCCATAAAATCCGGCCAGAAACAGAATCCGGCTCCCTTCCTTAGTGAATGTAAATTTCTCTTTATTCTTATTCCACTCATAAAACCATGAAACAGGGACCGCAGCCCGGCGCTGGCTCACACTGTCCCGGAACATCCGCTTTTCAAACACAGACTCTGACCTGGCATTAAAAACCAGCCCCTTTCCGCCCGGCCCGGGATATCCCCACTTCTGCCTGCAGGCCCTAAGGCTCCCGCCCTGGTCCCCGGCCGCCGTAATGACCGGAGCCGTGTCGCCCGGATGGATGTCCCTATCCAGCACTCCCAGCTCCAGTTTCCAGTCCTTCTGTTCTGTTAAGTCCCTTATCTCATCTAATAATTCCGCGCTGAAATGATATCTGCCGCACATGATATTCCTGCCCTTTCCTGGGTATTAAGTTTCCGCGGCGGCATTTTGTCCGCCTACTGTATTATATACCCAAACCCTTTAAAATCAATGCAGGCATTCAGCAGGGACACAGCCTTCACTCCCGTCACCTCACCGCCTCCAATATCCCCTCGCTGAACGTAGGATGCGGGAAAATAACCTTAGCCATATCCTCCAGCGTCAGCTCATTGGCTATAGCCACCGCAAACTGGCTGATCATATCCGTGGCCCTGGCACACATCATCTGGGCGCCCAGGATGCGGTGTGAATCACTGTCCGCCACCACCTTTATAAATCCCCTCTCCTGCTGGGACAGAATGGATTTTCCGTTGGCAGACATTATATACTTCTTTGTCACGGCTTCTATTCCCCTGGCCTTGGCCTCATCCGCGCTGATTCCCACGCAGCCGATTTCCGGGTTGGTATACACGCAGGACGGAACGATATCCGTACGGATTACCATATTCTCTCCTGCCATGTGCGCCACCGCGTTTCTGCCCTGGGCAGTGGCTGCATGGGCCAGCTGAATGCCGCCCGTCACATCTCCGATGGCATATATGCCCGGTACGCTGGTTTCATATGTTTCATCCGTGACAATACGCCCGCGTTCCATGGTCATATCCTTCACTTCCTGGCTGCTCTCGTCTGTTATAAGACCGCCCGTGTAAGCCCTGCGTCCCGTAGCGATAAGGATACCGTCCGCCCTGGCCTCACAGAGTTTGCCCTTTTCCACATAGCGGCATATAAGTCCGGCTCCATCCTCTGTGCGAAGGATCTCCTCCACCTTTGCCCCTGTATGGATCTCCACGTTTCTTTTCTTCATTATCATCTTCAGGTTCTGGGCAATTTCCTTATCCATAGTGGGCAGAATACGGTCCAGGGCCTCGATTACAGTTACTCCATGGCCCAGTGAACTGTACACAGACGCAAATTCCATGCCGATTACTCCGCCGCCTATGATAATCAGATGTTCAAACAAATCCTTCTTGTCCAGCAGTCCGTCACTGGTGACCACTCCCGGCAGGGATGAGCCCGGTATGGGCGGGCATGCCGGAACAGAACCAGTGGCAATGAGAATATGACCTGTTTCCAGGACAACCTGGTCCTGCTTCTGTCCGTCCGGCTGTTCCTCTGCTTTTTCACCTGTCTTTTCCCCAGACAGCGCCACCTTCACATGCTCCCTGTCCAATATGGTTCCCGTACCGTAAAAGACTGAAATCCTGTTGGTCTTCATGAGGGAGGCGATGCCCTTTCTCAGCTGTTCCAGCACTTCGTCTTTCCGTTTCTGGACCATTTCCATGTCAATCACGGGTTCCCGGGCCGTCAGGCCAATGGATGGCCCTGACTGTAAATCATGGTACAGCTCTGCTGTATGGAGTATTGTTTTGGCGGGAATGCATCCCCGGTTCAGGCAGGTGCCTCCCAGTTCACGGTTTTCCACCAGAGCGACCTTCATTCCCTTTTGAACCCCTTCGATGGCAGCCTCATATCCGCCCGGCCCCGCGCCAATCACCACCAAATCAAATATGTCAGCCATATAAACTTAAACTCTCTTCCATTTATGTTCTGTGTTTACAGCGATTCCCTCACAAGGGCCTTGATATCCTCTTTGATCTGGCGTGACTGCGGTACATCCGTACCGGTATGTTCCTCTGCCTGAAACGCGTCCGGTCCCACGGCTTCCACCGCCGCGCATATATCCTCCTCCGCATAGCCGCAGCCCTTCAGCTGTTTTGCCAGCGCCCCAAACATTTCCTGGTCCATGGCGTCTGAGAATACATTCACGTCCTGTATCACGCCTTCATCCACATGTAGCTGTATCTGTATATTGCCCCACGGAAACCGTTTTTCCATTTCGTACTCAAAGGGAATTTTTCTTCCGTATTTCCACTGCCAGGAAGCAAATTTCTCTGTCAGGACGTCTATCTCCAGCTGGGGCAGCTCCTCTTCCTTCATCCTCACGGCAGGCTGTCCGTAAACCCTGGAAAATGCCTCCACCAGGGCCGCTTTCACTTCCTCCAATGTGATGTCAGGCTTAAACTCGCACAAATTGGCCACCCTGGACTTTACAGAGGTCACGCCCTTGGAGGCAAGCTTTTCTTTTGATACATTCAAATACCGGGACATATTTTCCTTGTCCGCCCGTATCAGTATGGTACCATGGTGGTAGCAGCCGTCCCCTGTTCTGTAAAACGCGTTGCCGGAGAACTTGCGTCCTTCCACGGTGATATCATTGCGCCCTGTCTTTTCCGCATGGATTCCCAGGCTCCTTACGGCCTCCAGTATCACGTCCAGCTGCCGCGATACATCGTAATCCTCAGCGCCTACAATAAATGTAAAATTCAGATTCCCCAGATCGTGGAACACCGCGCCTCCCCCTGAGAGGCGGCGCACCAAATAACCGTCCTCCTGCTCTAAGAAGTTCACCCTGCATTCCCTCCAGCAGTTCTGGTTCTTTCCTATCACCACCGTATGGCGGTTCTGCCACAGGTAAAGAATGCAGGTGCCCTGGGGAACATGAAGGGTCATGTACTCCTCCATGGCCAGATTCCGGTAGGGGTATGTATTATCTGTCTCCATCCACACAAGTCTGTTTATCATGTCAGCCTCCATTCTTATAGAAAGGCTGCCTGGGCAGCCCCTTCCCCGGCCATGTACAGATATAGCGGATATCCGTGCATAACCAGGGACATGCCGGCTGTCCAGGCAGTCCTATTTCATTTTCATCATTCCCAGGTATAGCGCAGTATCGGCTTGCGGGCCGCGGTAACCTCATCCGGTCTTCCAATCGGTGTAAGGTGAGGAGCGCTGTGAAGTGCCTCAGGATCAGCCAGAGCCTGCTCATAAATCCTGTGGAATACCTCGATTGCTTCATCCAGGGTCTCCTTGGACTCTGTCTCTGTAGGCTCCACCATCAGCGCCTCATGTACAATCAGCGGGAAGTACATGGTCGGCGGATGAATGCCGTAGTCCAGAAGTGCCTTGGCAATATCCATGGCATTCACGTCCTTGTCGTGTTTCATCTTCTCCAGACTCATGACGAACTCATGCATGCAGGTCTCGTTGTAGGCCATGTCATAGACATCCGACAGCTTCACCCTCATATAGTTGGCATTCAGCACCGCGTTGCGGGCAGCCTCCGGTATGCCCTCCTTTCCAAGGGTCAGGATATAGGTCAATGCCTTAACCACCACCAGGAAGTTGCCGTAGAACATCTTCACATCCCCAATGGATTCCTGTGCCTTCACAAAGTGATATGCATCCTCCTCCTTCTCCACACGTACGCCGGGTATAAAGGACTTTAAGAATTCCTTGCAGCCCACAGGACCGCTTCCCGGTCCGCCGCCGCCGTGGGGTGTGGAGAATGTCTTGTGCAGGTTCAGATGGACCACGTCAAATCCCATGTCACCCGGCCGCACAATGCCCATAACCGCGTTCAGATTGGCTCCGTCATAATAGCACAGTCCGCCTGCATCATGTACGATTTTGGTTATTTCCAGAATGTTCTTGTCAAATAATCCCACGGTATTGGGGTTGGTCAGCATCAGGCCGGCCGTGTCATCCCCTACCGCTGCCTTTAACTGCTCCAAATCCACGCAGCCGTCCTCCCTGGACGGAATGCTCACCACGTCGTATCCGCACATGGCAGCGCTGGCCGGATTGGTTCCGTGGGCAGAGTCGGGAACAATAATTTTGGTACGCTTTGCATCATTGTGATGGACATGATATGCCTTGATTAAAAGCAGTCCCGTAAACTCACCGTGGGCGCCTGCCGCCGGCTGGAATGTCATTGCGTCCATGCCCGTGATTTCGCAGAGATATTTCTCTGCCAGATATAATACTTCCATGGAACCCTGCACCGCAGCCTCCGGCTGCAGCGGATGGACTCCTCTAAATCCCTTTAAGGCGGCTGCTTCCTCATTCACCTTGGGGTTGTACTTCATGGTGCAGGAACCCAAAGGATAGAAACCGTCGTTGACACCGTGGGAACGCTTTGCCAGTTCCGTATAATGGCGGCTGATTTCATTTTCCGACAAGTGCGGAAGGCGGGGCTGTTTCTCACGGATATGTGCTTTCTCAAACGATACCTGGGGCACGTCACAGGGACTGATTAAATCCAGTTTTCTCCCGGCTGACCCTTTTTCAAATACAAGTTTCATGAACCGCACACCTCCTTTTGTCCGCATTCCCTGTGAAGCGCCTCCCGTACAGCGGAGGCTAGTTCATCCATCTCCTCCCTGGTGTTCATCTCAGTAGCGCACCAGAGGATTTCCCTGTCGGAAAGCGGCAGTCCGCCCAGGATTCCCCTGCTTTCCAGAGCCCTTAAGATATGGGCGCTGTCCGTACACTTGCCCTCCGGGCTTACGGTAACGAACTCGTGGAAAAATTCACAGTCATGCTTTGGCTCAAGCCCTGCTTCCTTCAATGCATCCCTGAGATAATGGGCCTTGGACATGCACTGGCCCGCTGCCTTAGCCATACCGTCTGCTCCCATGGCTGTCATATATACAGAGGCTGTCAGGGCGCACCATGCCTGGTTGGAACACACGTTGGAGCTGGCCTTCTCACGGCGTATATGCTGTTCACGGGCCTGAAGGGTAAGAACAAACGCCCTGCGGCCCTGGTTATCGGCTGTCTCGCCTACAATTCGGCCCGGAAGCTTCCTTGTCATGGCTGCCGTGGCAGTCATAAAGCCCAGATAAGGTCCTCCAAACGCCAGAGGCATGCCAAGGGGCTGGCCGTCTCCCACAGCGATATCCGCTCCGTACTCCGCCGGGGTTTTCATGACAGCTAAAGCCATGGGATTGCAGCCCATGATATACTTGGCGCCGGCCTCATGGACAATACGGCCCAGGGCGTCTCCGTCCTCTACATTGCCGTAATAGTTGGGCTGCTGTACATAGAAGCAGGCGGACTGAGGGTCTGCCTTCAGCATCTCTTCCAGTGCTGCCGCATCCGTTACCCCGTCTTTTTCCGGAACCATGACAACCTTTGTATTGCTGCCAAAGCAGTATGTTTTCATAACCTCGATGACGCCCGGGTTTGCAGCCGCAGAGATATAGGCTGTGGTTTTCTTTCTCTCCTTACACATGGCAATGGCTTCCGCCGCAGCCGTGGCACCGTCGTATATGGATGCGTTGGAGGCGTCCATTCCTGTGAGTTCACAGAGCATGGTCTGATACTCAAATATGGACTGGAGGATGCCCTGGCTGATCTCCGCCTGATAGGGCGTATAGGCAGTAACAAACTCCTCTTTTGATGTCACGCTTGAAACAATGGCAGGTATGTAGTGGTTATAAGCCCCTGCCCCCCTGAAAATATGGCGGAACACAACATTCTTACCGGCTATGTCCTCCATTCTTCCTTTAACTGCCTGCTCGCTGAGTCCTGAAGGGATATTGACCTCTTCCTTCAGCATTACCTCATCCGGTATATGGGAGAACATCTCCTCAAAGCCGGCATATCCAATCTCACGAAGCATCTCCTGCTGCTCCTGCTTCGTACCTGGTACATAACTTCCCATATAATCTCACCTCACCTCTCATGGGATGGAATACCTTCCCCGACCTGAATCCCCTAATCCAGGGTCTTCACATATTCCTCATACTCTGCCGCGCTCATTAACTGAGCAGTGCCGGTTACATTCTTCACCTTCATAAACCATGCCTCATAAGGCGCTTCGTTGATGGATTCCGGCGCGTCCAGCAGGGCCTCGTTAATCTCTGCCACCGTGCCGCTTACCGGTGAATACACATCGGATACAGCCTTTACGGATTCCACATCAGCAAACGGCTTTCCCTCTGTCACCTCGTCCCCTGCTTCCGGCAGGTTTACAAATACCAGATCCCCAAGAGCATCCTGTGCATAATCAGATACTCCCACTAAAACCGTGCCGTCCTCCAGGGTCTTTACCCACTCATGTGACTTTACATACTTTAAATCTTCTGGAAAATTCATTCTAAATACCTCCTTGAACATGCTGTTTTCTATTATATTTTTAAATCTTGATTTTTATATCCGCTGAATTACTGCCGTTTATAAAATGGCAGCTTCACTACCTCCGCGGCCACACGGCGTCCCCTGACATCCACCTCCAGCGCTGTTCCCGGATCCTTAAACCCTATGTCAATCAGGGCCATCGCTGCCGGATATCCCAGGAACGGGCAATGTGTGCCGGAGGTGGTCATACCCACCTGCTGTTCTCCTATGCAGACCCGCTGGTGCTCCCTGATGATGCCGCGGCCGGTTACCTTTAATCCCACACGCTTTCTGGTTAAAGGTCCCTTATCCTGGATAGCCTGTTTTCCGATGAAATCATCCTTATCCATCTTCACAAAGATTCCCAATCCTGCTTCCTTGGGAGAAATGGTATCGTCCATCTCATGGCCGTATAGTGGCATGCCTGCTTCCAGCCTCAAGGTATCCCTGGCGCCCAAACCACATGGAATCAGGCCCTCGTCCTTTCCGGCCTCCATGAGCAGTTCCCACATCTTAGGCGCATCCTCCGGAGCCAGATAAATCTCCACTCCGTCCTCCCCGGTATAACCGGTCTTTGAAATGATGCATTTCATGCCGCCCACCATGCGGTCAAAAAGGCAGGTATAATACTTTTCAGGAATATCTTCCTCCTTCGCCACCTTCTTAAGCACATCAATTGCCTTTGGTCCCTGAAGGGCAAGCTGGGCCACCTGGGAGGAAATATCCTCAAAAACAACGTCCCCTGACTGATGGTCCCTCATCCATGCATAGTCCTTATCCTTGTTGGCAGCGTTCACCACGATAAAATAGCAGTCATCCCTAACCTTATACACAATCAGGTCATCCACCACGCCGCCCTGTTCATTGCACATGGGACTGTATCTGGCCTGGCCCTCCGCCATGACCGTATAGTCATTGGTGAGGAGCATGTTCAGATTCTTAAGGGCATCCGGTCCTTTGCAAATCACTTCCCCCATGTGTGACACGTCAAAAAGACCGCATTTGGTACGCACCGCCATGTGCTCGTCGATGACGCCTGTCTCGTACTGTACCGGCAGGAGGTACCCTGCAAAAGGTACAATCTTGCCCTTATACTTTACATGCGTGTCATAGAGAGGTGTTTTTAACAAAACCTCCTCTGCTGCTTCTGTTCCCATAATCATTACCTCCTTCATAAAATTGTCTGGTCCTTAACAATAACAGACTATGAAAGCGCACGAACAAAAGATGTTCATGCGCTCTGTCCTTGGACCTGAAAGATTTGGCTTCTTCGGTGCTATGCTCTCCAGAGTATCGTCCGGTATCCGGTCCTTTTGCCTGAGAGTTTTCCGCTTCCCCTTCGGCGCTGTCTTCTGTATGCTGATTATACACTGATACGCTGTATCCCGTGTATTCTTTATCTTCCATACATTATGGGCAGTCTCTCCCGAATCCATCTTCCGATGATATAAAATTGTCCGCAAACGCAAATCCCACCGGCTTGCCTTGTGCTAATCCCATACTAACACAGGCAGGATTTTCAGTCAATAGCTAAAAAGTGTTTTAATTTTAACACATTAATCGCATTTTTCGCCCTATTTTCCAAACTTATTTTCACGAATATTTTACGGTTTATTTAGAAAAAATACTGGTAATCTCCTATGAAGTAGTATATAATGAGCAAAGGTGATGAGGCGAAGGGGTTCCTTTGGCCTCATTCTTGTATGAGTACGGTTTTAGATGTGCAAAATCTTGAGTGAAAGAAGGTGACAAGATGCATAAGTTTATGCGGACAGTAGGATTCAGTATGTACCAGAAAAAGCAGGATATGGCGAAGCTTTTAAAGCGCCTGGTAAAAGAAGCGGAGATGACCGGCCACCTGGCGGAACAGGAAGGCAGCAGGCTCTGTGAACTGCGCACGGAAGTGGCTCCCGGCATAGGAGTCGCCATGATAGGCGAGATGAGCCCCAAAGGAACATTCAGCCGTGAATATTATTTTCCCTATGTCAAGAACCCGGATGTAAGTTCAGAGGCGGAATGTTCCATCCAGCGCCACACGGAGCGCGAAACTTATGCAGGCCTTCTTGATGAATACAGGGTGGGTATATCCCTGATTTTCTACATGGAGAATTCCATGGAGTACAGGATGCGCAGCAGCGCCCGCCAGCCTGTCCAGCCAAAGGGAGCTGCCCTTACAGGCCTGGCAGTCCAGGGAAAGGTGCTGCTGCCGGTCAATAAGACGGAAAAACAGGCCGAGGACTCCCGGCAGGCAGCCAAAAAGCGCAGCAGTCTCCTGGAAGCCGCCAAACACGGCGACGAGGACGCCATAGAGACACTGACCATAGAGGATATAGACCTCTATTCCATGGTATCCAGACGGATTGCCCATGAGGATGTCTACTCCATCATAGAAACCTGTTTCATGCCGTGCGGCATAGAATGTGACCAGTACTCCGTCATAGGGGAAATCACGGAAATCAGTACAAGCACCAACCGGATTACCAAAGAAGAGATATATGACCTGAAGCTGGACTGCAACGACATGATATTCCATGTAGCCATCAACAAGCAGGACCTGCTGGGCGAACCCCGGATAGGACGGCGCTTTAAGGGGCAGGTGTGGATGCAGGGTACGGTGGTGTTTTAGGGGCTGTGCCGGATGGTTGCAGCAGTGGTTGCAGCCGGGGTGGTTATTTGAAAATAGGACTTGATTTTTTTTGCCACATAGGTTATTATATAAGGCGGACCGCATGAGTATCATACGGCCCGCCTTGAATAGGTCCTAGTAGCTCAGCTGGATAGAGCACACGCCTCCTAAGAGAACCTACTGCGGACACATTTGGGGATTCGCCCTACACAATTTCATATACGTTTCCGTAGCTCAGATGGATAGAGCGACCGCCTCCTAAGGGCTTGTTGGAGCAATCGCCCAACACTGAAAATTTTATACAAGTCCATGTACCTCAGTAGGATAGAGGGTCCGCCTCCTAAGCGGAACGCCGCAGGTTCGACTCCTGTCATGGACGCCAGTAAACAACGCTGTAAGCCTTTGTTTTCAAGGGTTTACAGCTTTTTTTGTTATCACGGACAGGGAAGCGAATGTATGGCTACTTATGTCCGTGGGAATTTCCAAAAGTCATTTATTTTGCAAGATAGCTTGCTAACACTCATTTAAGGTAGATGATGATTTCATGGATTTTTACAATATTTGCTAACACTTTTTGGTTAGCAGGTTTTTCCTGTTTGGAACAAAGCCCTTTGCTAACGGTTAGAAAGGTTTTCTTTTAAGAGCTTTTCTTTCATTTCCGGTGTCATGGATTTTAGCAATTCAAGCAGAAGTTTATCATTGTCACTAATAGGTTTCTGTGCTTCTGAATGGGGATTGTGTTCTGGTTCCTCTGTATCAAGGGTGTCATAAAATTCTTCATCCAGCTTCTTTGCATTAAGCCGTCTGTCTTCATCCACGATTTCAGAGTAAACATCTGTTACCATCTCCGCTTCGGCGTGACCTGTATCTCCCTGAACAGATTTAATATCACCATGCGTCATTTTGAGCTTATACTTTGTGCTTAAATGGCGTAGGCTGTGAAAAACAACAGTTTCAAAATTGTGTTCCTCACATAGCATTGTAAATCTGTTCCGAACAATGCGGCTTTCTACGGGATTCCCATTTTCAAGAGCAATAACGAGGTTATAATCGTTATAGGCACTTCCTAAAAACTCTTTTAATTCCTGCTGGTCTTTCTTGTATTGAACCAGTAATTGAGCAAGCGTTGTTGGCAGCCATACGGTACGATTACTTGTTTCCGTTTTGGGTGTCTTTAACACCAGTCTTGTAGTACAGTGGGGCTTCTGGGTTGGGAAAATTTTAATAATATCCTTTTCTTTCAGCTTTTGCATAGCTGATTGAGAAATTCTTGCCAGTTCCTTATTGATGATAACTCTTGCATTATTATTTGTAATAGCTTCTTCATCAATAATCACATCATCCCAAGTAAGTCCCGTAATTTCGCCTACTCTTAATGAGCAGGCAAACGCCAAGTGCATACAAAGCAGGAGTAAATCATCATCCACAAGTTTGATTGCTTCCTTGAATGTCTGTACATTCCAAACCTTACGTTTTACCTTTGGTACTTTAGGCAAGGTGGCTAGGGAAGCCGGATTCCGCATTTTGCTGTCCAGATATTCCCAACGGATAGCCTGATTTAAGGCACAGCGGATAATATCATGGATTTTCTTAATGTTGGCAGGCTGCACACAGCGACCAGTCGCTTTTCGGTTAGCACGAGGAACTTCTGGAACACTCAACAGGTCATTGTAATATTGAGAAAGTTTTTTCGTGGTGATTTCATTTAACTTCCAATCTCCAATAAGCGGATTGATATAGTTGTTAATTGAACTCAATTTACTACTGTAAGTGTTGGCAGACCACTTCGATACACCATATAGATTGACAAAAGTAACAAGAAATTCCTTTAAAGTGATTTCATCATCTGGGGTATCTATTGCTTGCTCTGCTTCCTCACGCTGATGGGCGAATTGTTCTTCTAAAGGTACGAGAACATATCCGTATGTTTGTTGATAAAATTCAATAAATGCCTTTCGTGCCTTTGCTTCTTTTTTGGTTTCTAGGGTGTCCCATTTCTGCTTTCTTTCGCCTGTATCATCCATATACCAGTAAATAACTGAAAATTTTGATTTTCTTTGTTTGATTGAAGCCATATTATCTCTCCTTAAATGATTATTCGTGTAACCATTTATCGAAAGATATTTTAGATACTCTAATCATTCTGCCAGCTCTGATATAGTGAAATTGACCGCTTTTAATTAAAGCATATGCCGACTTCATGCTGATGTTTAAAAGAGCTGCTATTTCATCTACCGTATATGTCTTTTTTTCAGACGTTGTAATACCGTGTGTATTCTCTTTACCATCTAACATAAGATATAAGGCTCCTTTCTATGATGGTAACAGTAAAATACACCTCTCTAACACCTTGAGTATAACACAGGAAATTAAAGTTTTGTAGAGGTTCAGTGCATTTTACTGTGAGTAAGTCAGCCGAACAGCTTTCGCTAAAGCTCATGGGAATCTCACCCCTGCATGGTTCTCATCCAGCCGTACCCTTTGCCAGCGGTGCTACATCATCACACGGACTAAGGCTGTACGGAAGTATCATTATCACGATAGAAAGGTCATGGCAGCAGCTCTGCGGTAAGCTGCTTATGGAACACTGGCAGGAATCGCTATCCGGTTTCATCCCTCCTTTGGTGGGTTACGGCGTGCCAGCCCAACGGCTCTCTTTCTATCGAAACGTATTCGGCTGCTTTATGCTGCGTTGATTAGACGCTTTCTTTTTCAAGGAACTATCCGGCTTGTCAGCCTGTTAAAATGCACTGACAGCAATACATTTTAATAGACTGGCAAGCTCTGTCTGGGAAGCATGGGCTTGTTCATGCTTCCACAGGAGAGCGTTATTTTTAGTTTGATTCCCTGATTTCAAAAGATAAAATTTTTGCAATCAGACGTGTTTCCATCCGGCGGCGTAGGGTTTCATCTACAACCATGTGGGTATTCCCGTATTCGTCTTTCATAGGACGCATGGAACGGCTTGCAATAAAACCGCTATAATGGCGTACAATCTGGTTGACTGCTTCAATATCGCCGTCCGCAGCCCTTACAATCACAGGAAACGGAATCATAGGGTGCTTTGCTGTCATGCTTCTTCCTCCATAAATTTTTTGATAAATTCCAGTCCGGCGTGTCTTCTTCTCTGGATGGTAGAACGGTTGACTTCCAGAATTTTTGAAATTTCCGTATCGTCAAATCCAAGAAAATAATATCTCAAGATAACATCACGTTTCTTTCCGTCCAGATTTTCCAACGCTTCTGCTAACAGGCTGTTTTCAATGCGGACAGTAAATCCATCCATTTCAAAAGTATGGAAATGGGATGGGTATGTGTCTTCGGAAGAAAACAGATTGACGGTGTAATCATCCATATCACAGAACAGGGTTTCCCGTTTACACTGTCTGGATAACACTTTGAGATAGTCTTTGCGTTCATCCTCCATAGCGACCTTGCAGATGTAATCAAACTGGTTCTCTATGGTTGTCTGAAATTCAGATGGCTTCATCATTACTCACCCCCTTTCTTGCCTTAAAAGAGGGTAAAAGATTTCTTGACTTCCCCCTTTCGTGCTTAGTCCCGACACGAAAGGGCTGTTTGTTGCATTATCTGTTAAATTTTCTAATTTCTAATGACACAACAAAAATAATAGGTGCAAAGCCATCTAGCATATGGCATTTTAAAACAATTCAAAATGGTATTTGCATTTATAGGCAAATAAAAAGAGAGCGCAAAAATGCACTCCCTCTTTAAATATAAATACCGTTCATTCTTTAAGCCAATTTAATATATGATATTTCTCCGCTAGTGTAATTATAAATAATCCTACTAAAATTCCAGCTATTTGTAACATAAAATCGTCAATATCAATCACATAATTGGGAAAGCCAGTAATCAAATTAATAAGCAACTGAATAGGTTCAATAAATATACCTGCTAAAATACTAATAATGCTGATTTTCTTTACAGATGCTCTTAAAATAATATAAATCAATATTGGTATAGGCATTGTTAATACTATATGTCCGGCTATACTTATAAATCCCAAATTTTTCAAGGTTTTAAATGGGATAGTTTGTAAAGTCAGCCATGGGCTAATACTATCAATGCTTTTTCTTATAACTGTTGGAGAAAAATATATACCAATTAAAAAAACACAGTAGAAAGCAGTCAGAATATAACCTATCATATAAAAAGTGGATTCGTTTTTTTTAACGAAAGAGTATATTCCAAGTATGCCTAGAACAATAAATAACATTATAAATATCTTTAAGTCAGGAATCTGTCTTATATATGTCCACATAATTACCTTCCTCGTCTTTATAAAAAGGGATACAGGTATCTTCCACCTGCATCCCTAAAAATATCACCTTTCTGTTATTCAGGCTTTGCAATGTATATTACAACTTCTTAGAAGTTATAGCTAATATTTAACGTTCCTGTCACACGGTAGCCAGTAGCTTCTATTAATCTTAAATAAATTCGATATGTTCCACTTCCATCTCCAGTAAGTGTTACAGACCCTCCATCTTTTGCGGATACGTAAGCATAATCAGTAGCAGACCATTTATTTGTCACTGCTGATTTTTTTTCCAGTCCTATATATAAATCTGAATCATCGCCCCCTGGATATCCATAGCTCTCTATCCATACATTAATATCAAAAGTAGGTGTATCTGAAACTACCCAGTTTTGCTTCGTATAAATCCCACCGGTCATATCAAAGTCACCTCGATATGTACCGCTTCCTCTTACATCGGCGTTAATAATTATCGCCTCATAATTTGGATTGCTGTCATCAACAAAATCAAGATGTCTCCCATCGGTGGGGACCATCTGAACTGAAAAAGTATCTGCATATGCACTTATAGGTAAACAAACCATTAAAAATATTGAAATAAAAATCGAAAATATCTTTTTTATGAACATAACTTATCCTCCTTCCACATTTTTAATAGACACTGCTCTATTTGTAATTCCCCATTGGAATCCACCTCTTTTCTCTAGCCGCTACCTCAGGAGACATACTTTCAATGGCATTATATTGAGACTGTTTATTTTAATATAGTTATGCTTCCGGTAATATGTATACTCTTTGACGTAGTACCCTCCAAGAATATTTTATAGCTTCCAGATTGCTCAATTGAAAATGTATGGTCAATCCATCCATTAGAAGTCTGAACATATATTCTCTTGCCTTTGGAATCCTCAAGTCCCGCCTTAAAACTGTCAGAACTACTATCTGATTGTAGTATAAAAGCCACTTTATTACCTGAGGTCAAAGAAAGACTATCTCCATACTTCACATTTTTTCCATCAATTGTTATATCAATTGACGTTACTCCCCTTGGATTTATTTGTATCGGGTATTCTATTACATCTTCCGAATAGTGAAATTCCGTCTTCTCAGGTAATTCTGTAGATTCCTGCTGGACTTCAACTTCCGTAATCCAAAGTTTCTTTACCACTAAATCCTGTAAATTTGACATACCCCAAGAAGCAGCAAACACTGTAAGGGGACACATCAAAACCATTGACATTACCAACACAGCAAATGATATTCTCTTTGTTTTTTCAGTCTTTTTCATGATATTTCTGATTCTCCTTTCCAAACCGTTTACCGTATGGCCGGTAAGCGACACCGTAGTTAAACCAAGCTCTTTTTCCTGTATTTGTAAAATTAGTTCCGCATACATAGTATGTCTTTTGATGGGCTGGCGATTAAGTACTTTCTCATCACAGGCCATTTCATTTACTTCAACAAAATAATCTGATAGTCTGTAAATAAGCGGATTAAACCAATACAGAGCGCATAAAATAAATACAATTCTGCGAAAAAAATAATCCTGATTTTTGCAGTGAACCAACTCATGCTTTAACAGCACCTCCCATTCTTCCTGCGTGTAATTATTCTCCGGCAAGAAAATTTTCTGTTCAAATATTCCTGTCATAAAAGGAGACTGAATTATTTCATTCGATAATAACAACACCGGACCCTTCAGACCTAATTCATTCATTGCCTCTCTTTTTGTCTCTATTAGAAGTTTATCCTGAGTATACTTACTGCATTTTTCTAGTTTTTTGAGAATCCTTCTGTCATTTGCATATTTGAAGATACCATAATAGATAAATCCTAAAAACCAGGCGAGAAAAAGCAACAGAGATATCCAGTGATTTCCCCAAGGTGTTCCGTAGCTAATTGAACTTTTGTGAATGGTATCCATATAAAGCAAATCATCACTGACCAAATAAATTCTTTCCCCAAAAACGAATTTATACAAAATTACACCAGCCAATACCGGCATACCAAAGGCACTGAATACTAGAACCATTTTAAAAAACAAACTTAAATGCTCCATGTCCATTCTTCTTTCCAGATGTTTTCCGGAAAGGGATATAACCGATATTAAAATATTCAATGAGACACATAGCGTTACTAACAGTGCCAAAATGTCACTTATCTTCCAGCTCATCTTCCAGCTCCTTTAAAAGATTTCTGGTTTTTTCTATCTGTGCTTTTGACAATGTCTTCCCACAGAAGGCAGCAACTAGGCGTTCAAAAGAAGTATTACCCAATACCCCCTCAATCTGTTGGCGAAGTAATGCCTGCTCATATTCTTCCTGTGTGACTAAAACCGTATAGAAATGATGAAGTCCACTTTGCTTTTTATCAACATAGCCCTTTTCAGAAAGATGATACAAAATCGTACTTTTTGTACCTCTTGCTTGCGGAAATGCCTGATAGATTTCCTCACTACTGACACCTTCCGGATGTTTCCAAATAAATTTCATAAATTCAAACTCTGTAGCAGAAAGTTTTTTCTTTCCACCCAGATAATTTAAAGGTGCTTCAGCAGGTCTTGCCATAAATACCCCTCCTTTCTGTATATTTGTTAATATAATTATATTTATATAATACCATATATTTGTGTTTTTGTTAATACATAATCTGTTCATAATATTAAAAATCTTTGGACTGCATATTAATCCATTAATCTTATCTCTTTTGTGATTCCATACTTTTATAGTAATATGAAGACGAAAAAGGGGAGAAGCCTTTAGATAAGGAATCTCGATGTTTCAGCGGCAAAAGCTAATGTACTAATCATATATCAAACGTCTGCAAAACTGTTTTTATACTTTTACAAATGTCTTATTCCTCAAAAAAATTATTCCGTAAAAGTATACTTTTACGGAATAATTTTTTGGTGGATAGTGCTTCTTCTATAACCTATTTAATCATCCACACTGCCAGACCCATGCAGAAATTCATTCCTAGGGAAATTTTCAGTAGCCAATTTAATATACATTGAATTACCAGGAATAGTAAAGTTTGCCCCACCCTTCACATCATCTGCATATCCCCGGAAACTCCCTACAGCATTTCCGTCAGACATTACAGTCAGAATATAACTATAATTATCATTGGTGCCTGTAGACTGGCTCTTAGAATAATAAACGTCAGACTGGGAATCTACCCATACAGTACTATGAACATTCCAGTAAGCGCTTGGGGTAGTGCCACTTGTCTGGATATTGTAGTAGAAACTGCCTGTAGAGCTAATCCCCTCTATTATACCTGTATTGGGATATATTCTTGCTAAATCGGGTTCGGATTCAGAACTATTTGCTATTGTCCTGGCCATTATTCTATCCTGTTTTACCCCTTCTACCGCTTCTGCTTCACTATGGTAAATAGAACCATTTATCAGTTCACCATTTTCATAGTTACCATCCAAAAGATAATCATCCTCGGATAACGTCTCTGCATTTCCCCGTGTTTCAACCTCGTACTGAACGGCTGGAAGGCTATCCAACAGTGATACTTCCTCTGCCATTGAGCTAAAAGATAATGCTGAGGTTGTCGATAATACCAAAATTAATGCTAGAATTTTTTTTGATTTCATAATATTCCCCTTTCTTAATATGGTTCAAAATGACTTAACGTTAAGATTAACTCTATTATTCTACCAAAAAGGATATAATCAATATATACTTTTATATTTCCAATCAATTCTATATTTATTTTCTACAGATTATCCAATACTTATTTTCCCGCCAATTTTATTTGACCATTGGCAGCACCTCCTTTACTTTAACGCTAAAGTGTGTTTCATTAACCCTGTCCAAAAATGTGATGACACATATTATACTTTATGTAGAAATCATATAAAAAATTTCTTTCTTTTCACTTGAATGTGTAATATCGCAGGCGGAAGAAACAACATTTTATATTTTCAACTACTCTTCTGATTTAACCGTGGTATATTCGTGGTAAAATGAGTGTTTTTGTATACCTCAGAATATTTGAAAGTATAGTATTTATTCGGATAATCGGAAATCAGACATAAAATTTAATTGGAAAAAATACATATTCTATGCAACGGTATGCTGTTATTATAAATATTTCTTTCCCTTTTCATCCAATGGTTATAAACCATAAAAATGACCAAACAGATTGATTCAACTCCACCACTCCTCATTAGGAACTGTATCATTCCAAAAACCTTCTACATACCAACCATTTGCCAAGTTCTTTTTTAAGTACACATATTTTTCATTTATACCTTGAAGCAAACCGCTATTTGGTGATGAATCAGAGGATATGATATACACTTTAAAACACGCTTTATCATTCGTGGTCTTTATTTCGTTACCACTTGCAGTTAATTGCAGAGCATTCCACTCTTTTTGTAATTCTTCCGAATATTCTATACCTTCAGATAATGCACAAATACCGGCATATTCACCATAATTTATCATAGTACAATAAGAGAATGCCAACGATGAGGCCGACTCCGCCCCCTCATTTACGAATTGTTCATAAAAAAAATCGTCTTGTCTTGAAAGCTCCGGCATAGTACAATTCTTGTCGCTGAATAATACCCACTCCTTGCCGCCTCTAATATATGATATTCCTGTAATTTTTTCATTTCTAACATTCAATATGCCATAACTCCCGTCAGTAAATAAAACTGATTTTTTACTACAACGATACGGCTTTACAGATAGTTGCTCAGGTGGGATGTCTTTTGTTAAAACAAAGTCTTCAAATATGTCTTTTTCAGAAATATCATTTGTTAAGTTTAAGTTTCTGGATATACGGTCATATTCATATGGAAGCTCAGAGGATGTAGACCATATCCATATAGTGTCAGCATTTGGACTGACTGATATCCTACAGGAAGAATCATTACTAAAATCATATCCTAATGCCTGTAAGTCAATACTATCCTCTATTTCACCAGTGGTCAGATTATAAATAAATAACCCAAAATAATCATGCATTATAATAATGTTGTCATCCGCAAAGTCTAAAACCGGCATATCGGTTGCAATCTTTGTATTTACAGACCACTTGGCAGGAGTGGCCTGCATATTAAAATTTGGCGGTGATTCTGATGTATGTACCTCAGTTTTTCCCGTACTATTTATTGCTGCCGCTATTTGCTCCTGTTTAAGTTTTCCAGAGTTTGAACATCCAACAACAATCGTACTGAAAGCCAATGGTATAATTGTAATAGTTACAAATCTTGGCATTTTTGTAATAAACAATCAAATCTCCTCCTTGTATTAAGCTCCATAAATAATGATATAAATATAATATATTTAAATAATATAATTATATTTATATAATACCACATATTTTGCTATTGTCAATATTTAACCATTTATCAGCTTTGACTTATTTAACAATCTTCCAATTCTCCCCATTCTTCTCTAGCACAAGGTCAAACTGTGATATCTGTGTTGTCATAGTCTGATTATCCAGATATTTCACCGCAAGAGAAGCTGTCACCTGATTCCCTTTTCGGTTGTAAACCGGATTCACTAGTTCCGAGAAAATATACTCTTTTCCCACAGGTTTTAATACGCCCTCATTCACATAATAGGTCAGCTCCTTTGCGGTTGCCGTAGGGTACAGCTTGAAAAAGGTAGTGAGAAATTCGTTGATTTCCTCCGTAGTGATGGAATCCACCGTACCGTCACTTTGTACTGCTTTTGGAGTGTAGCCGGATTTTACGGGAACGCTGGTGATGGTAGGATTCTGAACAATCGTCAGGTTTCCAGAGCCATCCACATAGACTGTCACCTGATAAGCGGAACGGACGGTTTTACTGGATTCCCCCTCTGTGATACGCTGTTCTACCGTATAGGTCACTTGATAATGCTGCTCCTTTTCTTCTATGATTTCCCATATCTGAAAGTCAGTCAAGGCAGACGATACGGGGATGTCCTTTCGGACGGTATCTACATTCAGGGCTTGCAGTTCTCCGGTGAGATACCCTTTTAAAGCATTTGTCCGGTTATCAATGGAAGCGGCGGACTGTTCCCATGAATAGTAGACTTCTGCGAAATTCTCCACAAAGTTTTCTATCTTGTGGGTGTCAATGATTTTTTCCTCAATCACTTTGGTTTCATGAACAGTGTGGATGTCTATCGCCGTGAAATTCTTATAGACGGCAAACAGGAAACTCACCGCCAGAAGCACCCACAGGGCAATCACGGTTTTTTTGTGGGTATTGACTTTGTAAACTTTCAGCTTCTTTTCTTTCTGCTTTTTCTGGTTTTCCTCTTTTCTAATCTGAATCATATCGGTTCATCCTTTCTATTGTTTGATTCGTCCGGCTCCGGCAAGGTGCTGTTGCCAGTAGGAGCCTGTCAGGTCTGCATAACCAATGGGATTTCCGGCATGGTACATCCGGTTATTTCCCACATATAGCCCCACATGGGTGATATAGGTTCCGGCGTTATAGGTAGAGTGGAAAAAGACCAAATCCCCTGCTTTTGCTTCGGACAGAGGGATGTGCTGTGTTACATTGTACTGTTCCTGTGCTGTCCGTGGCAGGGCGATTCCTGCCTTGCCATAGCACCACTGCACCAGTCCCGAACAGTCAAAGGAAGTGGAGGGGGAATCACCCCCGTACACATACGTCCAGCCCTCATACTTTAAGGCTTCCTCCATGATAGCCTGCACCGTTTCATCATCAAACTGTGCCACGGTCAGGTATTCCGATACCAAGAGGATATAGAACATATTTCCGTAGGAATACCGCCAGCCCCCGTTTTTCTCTACGGCAACAGGGTTGGTGTAGGTGACTTTCTTTCCGCCGGATTTTTCCCTTGCGAAGCTCTCTGCCAGTTCAAAGGTGTACTTTTTTCCGTGTCCTGCCACATAGTCTAGGAAGCCGCCACCGTAATTGTAGGACTGAATCACACTGTTTAAGTCACAGCCCTTTGTTTCTGCCGCTGCGAGCAGTTCCGAGAAATATTTGCAGCCCTGTTTGATGGATTCCTCTGTGTTAAGGGAGTTCGGGGGAATCCCCATAGATTCCGAGGACTGCATAACGTCTTCCAGTGTGCCGCCGGATTCCACCTGAATGATGGCGAGCAGCACATTTAAGTATTCCTCTATGCCATATTCCCTTGCATACTTTTCCAGCATAGGTTTATGAGCGAGGACTTCCTGTGACACGCTCATACCCCCATAGATAAGGTTTCCGCCGCTTCCGCCGTCTTCCTCATCCGAGAAGACAATCACCACCAAAAGGAGCAGGGAAAACATCATCACGAACACGCCGGAACAGGCGAAGAAAAGGTGTCTTAACTTCATGGTTTCTCCCCTTTCTTCTGTTTGGCAGCCGCTTTTACTGTTTTTATCCACTCCTTTCTGGCTGTGGTACGCCGGATGGTAAAGTTCGATTCTTTTACCGCAGGAGCAGCCCGTTTTCCTTCCGGTATCACAGGAGCCGTATCGTTCTGGATAGGTCTTGCCGGACGGGGAGCAGGAAATGTGATGGTTGGGGCTGTCTTTTGTCTTTCATCTGGCTGGACAGGGGAAGCCGGTGGGACTATCTGGCGTTCTGCCCTTACAGGCGGTGTATGTTCATAGTGGATGGAAGCAGCTTTTACCACCGGAACCGAAGCCCGTTCTGCCACAGTTCCCCCATAAGGAACCTGTCCCCGTTCCCTGATGGATGGGGGGGCTGGCTGTATAGCTGGCTTTCCTGCATGAGCGGTATCTACATGATTTCGGAAATTTTCCGGCTGCTTTGTAGTAACAGGGCGTTCATGGACAGGAGCCGCCCCTTTGGGTGCTTCGGAAGCAGTCTTTTGCGGCTGTTTTGCCTGTTCCAGTTCCGCCCTGCGTTCTGCAATGGTCTGTCTGCGGCTTTCTGCCTGTGCGTTCCGCTGTTCGGCTCTGGCAGTCCGGGTCTGGGTCACGCTGGAAGTAAAATCCTGTACTCCCTCCGATACCTGTGTTTTCCCGTGGTAAAGGGCGTACTTTGCATTGACAGGCAAATCCTTTGCCTGCTCCCGAAGCTGTCCGGTAGTATCGGCTATCTTATCTTTGGTATCTGCCACTGCACCCACCGCAGAGCCAGTCCGTTGCCATGCAGATTCCTTTTCCAGTGCTGTCTGTCCGTCTGGTCTGCTGTGGTCTGCCTGTGTCCGTTTGGAGGAACCGGAGTTGGAAGCATTTCTCTGGTCTGAGCCAGCCTGTTTCCCTGCGTGGTATGCAGCCGTTCCAGCCCCAAGAGCCGCCACGGAACGTCCTAACTTATGCTGTAAACGGTGCATATGGGCGTGCATGAGCATACGGGGTCTTCGCATGATACGGCTTCCCATGCTTTGGGAATCACCGCTCTGTAAGGAGAACATCCCCATCAAATCCCCCAGCTTGAAATAAATTCCGGCAAAGGTCACTATCTGCAAGAACGCCGTCAGGAAGAACGGATATTCCCCAGACAGGTTGTAGAGCATGGTGGAAATACTGAACGCTACCGTGATAATCAGGGTGATTCCGGCTCTGGTAAGGATGGTATTGAACAGTTTCGTGATGGCACGTTTTGACATCCCCTCAAAAGAGGGAACCATGCTAAGGAGAAAGCTCACAGGCAGGAACATGGCGTAGATGATAAAAAGCACCTGTGAGAAAATCATTATCCCCGTGAGCAGGAATACAAAAACGGAGATACCGATATTGAACAGGAACAGGAAGAAGACGGTTCCCAAGCGGTTGATGGTCTTTGTGATGGTAAGGTTGGTGTTTTCCCTGTCTTCGATTTCCTCCACCACGATTTCTTCCCTGTCCTGTCCGTTGTTTTCATTTGGGCTGGTTGAGAGCAGGCTTTCCACACGGTCAGCCCCAATGCTTTCCACATCCGAGTTGCCGTATTGCAGCAGGAGCCACGGCTGCTTTACCTGTATGGAAAACAGGCTGTCCCGTATCAAATCCACACTGTCTTTTCCCTGACTTTCCGAGTTGGGCAGCACAATCTTTGTACCAAGGGTCAGGCTGGCATTGCTGATGTCTGCGGAAAATTCATTGATTTTCCCGATATAATCAGGAGCGTAGGCGATAAAGGCAGCGGACAGCACGAACACTACCACAAAATTGACAACGGCATGGATGGCTTTTGTAGTTTCCCGTTTGATAAGCCCTGTGTAGGCAACGTAAATCCCCACCACCAGAATGAGAATCAGCAGGAACCCGATATAAAATCCCTCCGAGGATAAGCCGCCTGTGGTAACGCCTGCAAGTGTCTGCATATTTTTCCCAATGGAATCTGCCGTAGAGGAAATGAAGTCCAGCGAGTAGGCTTCCTGAATCAGATACCCCGTGGCGTTGGAAAGGTACAGGCTGATGGTCCAGATAAAATTTGTAATGGCATACAGCCCGTACATCACCTGTTTTCCGATACCGTCCAGCCAGTTCCACGGGAGCCAGTCCCATCCGCTGTCCACATAAAAATCAAGCTGGTAGTTGTCCAGAGGATATTTGCTGTATTCGTTGGCAGCGTCCACCGTATCATCCACCAGTCCGGCAGCGTGGGCGGCTGTGCCGAAAACTGCCAGCAGTAGGAGGATGAGCAGGAGTGCCAGCAGCACTTTTCCTGCTATACTCCCGATTTTTTTTAAAGAGTTTTGTCCCTTTATCCGGCAAGGGACAAGGGCTGTCCCCTGCTGGATGGGCTTTCTTATCTTCATTCCTCCACCTCTTTTCTTACGGGCGGTCTGGTGTCAAAGGCATGGAACAGGTCTTCAAAGATAGGGTGGAACTGTATCACTCCTACACGCCCGTACAAATCACTGATAAGGCACTGTCCGTTTTCTAAGTCACGGAGCCGTTTCTGGTTGTTTTCATCTTCGGAATCCACCCCGAAAAAGGTGAGGGTCTTCTTGATTTCGTTGATGTCCGTGGAACGGAACGCAAACTTCAAGCCCAGATTGTTTTTCAGTTTTTCATCCAGCAAATCGTCCGTGTTCTGGGTCACAAAGTAAACGCCTGCGTTCATGGCACGTCCGGCACGGACCAGCTTCATAGAGAGGGTCTTGCCCTGTGCCACCTGTAAGAAGCTCCATGCTTCATCCAAATCCACAATCTTAAACACGCTGCGGTCGGTATGGATGAAGTCGAGGGCAAAGGTGCTGATTACAATGAGCATTGCCACGGAAAGCAGTTCCATTGTAGTGTATTCTTCAAACGAGGTTTCCTTATCCGGCAGCACCAAATCCGCCACCTGAATGATGTTGAGCTGCTTTTCAAGACTGATGGACTGTGTGACATCCCCATCCGAAAAGAGCAGGTGTGCAAAGTCATAGTCTGTAAAGGATTCGATATGGTCTGCTATGCTGGTGCTGATGGTGGTTCCCTCCGCCCGTAGTTCCTCAATCACCTTTAAAAGCCCCCGCTCCTCACTGTTTGTTACCGCACGGATGGCTTTCCGAAGGACGGGGAACTTCTCCCCGTCACGGCTGGAAATGCCTGTTAAAAAGGTCAGGATGTCGATTGCCAGTGATTCGGAATCCTTTGGGTTCTCCATAATCACATAAGGGTCAAGCAGGCCCCTGTTCTGTTCCTCCGAGGTCAGGTTTACGATATTGATTTCATGGGCGATTTCCGGCAGGGTTTCCTTCCAGCGTCCCCGTTCCGCTTTCGGGTCAACAATGAGTGCCTGTGCCCCAAACAACACGCAGTAGTAGACAATCATGTTGTTGCTGAATGATTTTCCACCGCCGAGGGAGCCGACAAAAGCGGCAGCAAGGGCGTTGGTGACAGAGCCTTTCACCCCCTGACTGGCAAGGGCAGGCTTTAAGTACACGTTTCTTCCCGTATCAAGGCTGTACCCGATATAAATGCCCTCCGGTTCCCCCAACATCTGGGTTGCCCCGAAGCCAAGACCCGCGAGGAAGTCACTGGTGACATACTGGATGTAATCGTTCATATACCGTTTGCTGGCAGGGAGAAATTCACCATGCAGCCCCATCATATCCCCAAAGGGGCGGACCAGCTTCACGTTCAAATCGTCATAAAAATCTTTCACCTCATTGCAGCGGCGTTTCAGTTCCTCCAAGTCGGGAGCCGTCACGCGCACCACATAGGACAGCTTGTACATGGATTCCTTGCTCTGGTCTAAGGTGGATTCCAGCTCATTTACGCTGTCTAAAGCGTCCACCACATTTGTGCTGGTTTCACTGTCATTCTGCCATGCGTGGTTGTCCAAATCTTTCAACTCTTTTTTCTTGTTCCGTACCGTGGAGAGGGCTTTCCGGTTTGTCACAATCTCCACATTCATAGAGGTATCAATGGGAAAGGTGAATTGCTGCTGTTGATAGTAAAAGATTTCCGAGGATGGAAAGTCCAGCTCCCCTACAATGCTGTTGATGGTGAAGTAGGCAGCATAAACTGTCCCGTCTTCCTGTTCGATTTTCAGATACCGCTGGTTTTCCTCTATCAGACAACGGGTGGGTTTGATAAGGTCATAGTATTTTACCAATGTTTCCTCCTGAAACCGCTTCTTTGGCAGGTAATACTCATAATCTTCGTAGGCGGTTCCAGTCTGCCCGTATAAATGCTCAATCAGATAGCCAAAATCGTCTTTATCCAGCCGCCGGACTTTGAAGCGGCGTGAGATTTTACTTTCCAACAGTTTTTCCATCTTCTGAAACCGCCAGATTTCCTCATTGCTCATGGAAACAAAGTCCCCCATGAGCTTGTGGTTGACTTCATGGAGGAAATCCGAAACAGCGGTCTTTGCTTCCCTGCGGAACTGCTTCATGGTGACTTCCTGCTCATTGACAAGCAGCTTGAAGCCGATAAAAAAGCGGTAGTCCACCTGATTTTCTCCTATCATGGAAATCAGGGCTTCGGTCTGTGCGTCAATCTTTGCACAGGCAACGTCCTTTAACTTGCCCGTCACTTCCTTTTTGGAGCGTTCCTGTGCCGCCCGTATGCTGGATTCGGTGCTGATTTGCAGGGTGTGAATCTTCCCGTCCCTGTTCTGGGCGATAAGCTGACGAAATGAATCGTGTACCTGATATTTCTGTTCGGGGCTTAAAAAGGAATAGTTGTAGGGAAGCAGCTCATAGTAAGCGAAGCACTCCCCGTCATGGTTGAACACAAGGTTATTTTCGATATATTTAATCGGATATGCCATAAATATCACTCCTTACTGCCGTGATGGGCTGTGCCGGATATTCTTTTTCCAGCTTCACGGGCTTTCCTGCATAGGTCAGTTTTGGGCGTACCAGATATGCCAGTACGGATTTCAGGAAGCCGTAAGGCTTTTTCCCGTCAAAGGTCTTCTGGCACATGAACCAAGTGAGGGCAAAGGGTACGCCGAAGTATTTCAAAAATGCCCCGTCAATGAACGAAAGGGGAGGGAGGTTCCCAAAGAGCATAACCGCAAACACCGACACCACGAACCACGCCATCTGTGTGAACGTGATGGGGAATGGCAGCTTAAAATCATTGATGGAATAGAGTACCTTTTCCACCGACCAGATACTGGTATAGCTTCGTATTTTCTTCATGTTGTCTGTCCTTTCTAAAAGATGGGGCAGCAAAAGCCGCCCCTGAATAAAAAAGCCGCCTGCACTTCACAAAGGAGATACAGACGGGTTTACCGTAAGATTTCATATACGCCGTGGTTCGTGACAACAAAGGTTCCCTCCAATTCCATGTCACGCCCATAGGCTTCATAGTCGATATAGTTTTGTAAGTGTGCCGGAAGTTCCCCAAGCTGTCCGCTTTCTTCCAGATAGTAGCGAGCCACATCCGCCATATCATCACAGCCGGAATGGCAGATAATATCGTCCTCATGCTCACAGAGTTCTTCGATACTGCCAAAATAGGATTGCAACGCTGATAGTTCTTCCTGAATGTACTCCGGTAAGTCCTCCACCATCTCACACAGACGGTTGACTTCATCAACAGGGGTGTATTCGTCAATCTCAAAGGGTAGCTCATAATCATGGATGGCGTATTCCTCATATTCATCATTCAAGCCGATACGTTCTTTGACTTCCTCAAAATCCACAGGCGGCGTGAACCATGCCCCTACCAGTTCTCCCTCATTGTATTTGCCTAAGTTGGCAATGTAAATCCGCATTTCTTCCAAGTTCTTCCACCTCCCTTTAGCGGTAAGAAAAGATACCATTGTCCGTAAACAGGTAGTTTTCGCTGGTTTCCAGTTTCCGACCAATGGCAGTATAATCAATATGGTTCATCAGGTCTGGATGTACTTCCCCAAATATCTGCGTTTCCTGCACCAGATAACGGGCGAGGGATTCCCCGTCCTGCACTGGATAGCAGCGTATGTGGTCTTTGTTGTCGATAAATTCCGTAAAGCTATGGAACCACCGCTTTTGTATCACATCCATTTCATAATAGAGGGGCGTTCCCTGCATTTCCTGTACTATCCGGCAAAGAGCGTTGATTTCCCAGAGCCTTGTGCTGCCCTCCAATGGAAATGGCAGCTCATAGTCTTCAATTTCGATTTCTTCCTCACTTTGAACTCCCAGACGTTCCCTGACTTCCTCAAAATCCACGGGACAGGAAAACCAAGCCCCCGGATATTCCTCAAAATCATCATGGTAAAACCGAGTGGTGTTCAGGATGTAGATTCTCATTTCCTCAATCAGTATCACGTCCTTTCTTAGAATAGAAAAAATGGCAACTAACTTTGTTTGTCAGTTGCCATTTCTCTAATAAAATATTCGTTTTAATTCTTCATCACTATTGATTTTTTTAATTACCCAAGGTTGTAAAAAATAGTTGATTTGTGGGTCTAACATACTTACTAAATGGGTCTGTCCGGCAGGGGTTAATATTTGTAAATGTTGAAGTTCTATTACTAATCCATTGTTCATTGGTAATGGTAGTGTGTGAGTTGGTTCACGTAAAAACTCCCGAATGATTGCTACCTGCTCTGGTGTCATATTTTTCAAATATTTAATCTGAGCAGTTCCTAATTTTTTAGAAGCATACTTGTCATAAAAGAAATGAAAAATTTTAGATAGTAATAAAACTATTAGTAAGGCTGTGGAAATCACAAAAACAATGCCTATTGTAAAACCATATTTTTCTCGAAAATTTATAATATAAAACTTTTGAGCTAACTTTTGAGGTAATAATAATAATGTACCACTGGCAATAGATAAAGCTCCTAAAATGTTCGGCGGTAATTTCAAAAAATCAATAAAATCCTTCATGTATTTCCTCCACTTTCAATTATTATCAAAGAAATTATACCACCATTCTTAGTTTATCTCAATTATCATACACCATCGTATTACATCTTCTTTCTTTTGGGGAGTTACGCTCCCCAAGCCCCTAATGGACTTCCGCCATGAAGCAATCAGAGCTTGCTCCATAACGGAAGTGTAACGTAGGTTTCCTATGCACCGATAATCTTATTGAACAGTTCCAGTAAGATGTCCTTTACGCCGTCAGCGTTGAAGACCAGACCAACCGCCACAAGGGAAACCACCAGAAAACCGATAAGTTTGGAAAATTCCCTTTTAAATCCAAGGTATAGTCCAATCACCACGATTGCCAGCAGCACAAGGGACTGGGCGTTGGATAAAAACCAGTTATAAAGATTTTGTCCGAAATTCATAAAAAGCTCCTTTCTTTCCTGTAAGATTTCTTAGATTTTCAAAATTGCCGCCGTTAAAGCACCACCTCCTTTGCAGCGGCGGCTTGCTGCTTCAGGATTTTTTCGTGCTTTTCCGTCATTTTTGCATGGGTGATGATGTCATGGACAATCTGGGTGTGGTTCATTTTATCCAGACGGAGAGCCAGCTTTAACGTGGGGGCTACCTGATGGGAGAGCCAGTGCAGGGTGCGTTCAAAGGAATAGGGTTCAGGCTTCGTTGTCAGTTTCAGGCTTCCCCTGCGTTCCCCTATGAACCACGCCCATTCCTCATTGATACGCCAGTCCGAACGGGGCTTTGTATCATCCCTGTCCACAAAACGGACATAGCGGTTGATGATTTGAAAGGCTGTCCGTTCTGGATTGTCATGTTCTAACAGGTCACGGATGGCGTAAAAGGCACGCTCGTTTTTCAGCCGGATTTCAAAGCGGTTCTTTACCTCTGCATCCTCAATGGGAATATCCTGTTTCTTGTACTGCTCATAGTCCTTTTCGTAAATGCAGAAGTACACCTCACTTTGGAGGGAGCCGATATACAGGGTGTTCCCCATACATTCTTTTTCCTCACGCCGTACCAGTTCGCCGCTGCGGTAGCTTTTGAAGCTGCGGAAGACCGAGATACATTCCTCATTCCGGCACTTCTCTGTCAGATGGGGAATGTTCAGGATTCCCGTTTTGTCATTGATGGCGAGGTCAAGCCGCTTCATTACGCCGTCCTCCATGAGAACGTCCATGAAAAACTCATACCAGCTCCGTTCCTGTGCCAGAAGATAGCTTTCAAACTGGCGGCAGCCACGCCCTTTCAGTTCCAGCAGCACCCCTTTTTCCAGTTCCGGCGATACCAGAACGAAAATATCACCCAGATAATAATGCTCCGTGTAAGAGTAAAAGCCGTAGTCTTCATGGATAAAGTAGGGGAGTTTTAGCCGCAGCACATTTTCCACGATATGCTTCACATCCGTAGTGGGAAAACGAATCCGCACATAGTCAAAGAGCATTTCAAGGGGAGCGTCTGGGTTGAAGCGTTCCAGGGCTTCCGTGATGGCTTCCCGTAATGTTTTGGGCGGGTGAGCCTTGCCCGTTTCAATGCCGCTCAGGTACGGACGGGTGATTCCGGCAGCTGCTGCAAGTTTCTGTTGCGAGATACCGTAAGCTATCCGTTTCTCCCTGATGTCCCGTACCCATGTTTCTTCATTCAGTGAAAATCCCTCCTGTCTAAAAAAAGCGTATGTCAACTTTCAGAGCCTTGTTGACATACGCCGGATATGGAAGAATCCCTTGTGTATCGTGGGATTCTGCCCTGTTGTTTGGTTGTTGCCTGTCGATTTGTACCCCTCTGTTAGATACGAGGGGTTCCTGCTGGCGTGCCTTGCGGCACACCAGCCACAGCAGGTCAGTCCGTTCCTGCGGCTTTCGCTTCGCACGCCGCCTGCACTCCCTGCCTGCTGTCTGTCAGCCTTTTTATTTCTTTGAGGAAATCGTGTCCTTTTGGCACAAGGGGCGTGTAAAATTCTGAGATAACGCTGGTTCCCACATCCACATAGCCACGCCCTTTTATCTGTTTTAGGAAGAAGTCCTTTGTGGTTTCCCCGAACATCATCCCATAGCCCATTTCCGACATCCGCCCAAGAGCCACACGAAAATTGAACTGGTCACGGATTCCGTCCCCCAGATACTTTGCGTCTGGACGCTGGCAGGCGAGAATCAGGAAGAAACCAGCCTGCCGCCCAAGCATAACGATTTGTTTTAACTTGTTGAGGACAGCGGCATTTTCTTTTGTGCCGAGCATTTCCATAAATGCCACATATTCATCAAAGATAAGGAAATTTGCCGGAAGTCCCAAGTAAGCGTAGTTTTCCCCTGTCCGGTAATTCTCCATGAGTTTCATATCTTCGCTGCGTTTCATCATTTCCTCATAGAAACGGTCAATGCAGGCGAGCATATCTTCCTTTTTGTAGTACACATCCGGCATGACTGCCTGTAAATCCGCAAGGTCAGCGTTCTTCGGGTCTAGCACGAACAGGATGGCGTTAGTACGGAGCAGGGCTTCAATGAGGGTCAGGATGAAGTAAGTCTTTCCGCCGCCGGTTCCTCCGGCAATGAGCATATGGGGGAGCTTGTCATACTCCCACCAGACATTTTCCATCAGCCGGAGCCTTCCGTCCTTTGCCTGTGCATCCTCAATGGAGATACGGTTGGCAATGGTATCATAGAGCAGGGTGTACTCCACATAGGAATCTTTTAATTCCTTGTCCGTCAGTTCACAGTACAAGCCGCTTTCCAGCTTTTTCTCCAAGTTTAAGAGCTGTTCCTGATATTTCCCCAAGGTGATTTCCACACGGATATGAAGTAAGCCCTGTTTCATCCAGTAATAGATTTTGGGAAAGTAAGTAATGGTTTCTTTGGAACGGCTGGAAGACAAGTCCTTGAAAAAAGCGTCTTCCTTTCTCTGTTCCGATTCATACCACTTGTTTTCCAGCACCATCCTTGCCAGCTTTTGGCGGTGAATGAGCTGCTTTACCTCATCCCTGCGGTATCGCCAGAACAGAATAACCGCTGTAAGACACACCAGCCCTGCCACGCCCACACTGAATAGCAGGTAAGGGATATTTACATCCTGTGCTATCTGGGAGAGGGACACTTCCTGCCAGTTGGTTCCGGCAATTTGCCGGATATGAAACAACAGGACAACCAGCAGGAAGACAGGGAACAGGGCGGCAAGGGCAGTATGGAACACAAGGTCTTTATCCGTGGGGCGGATACGTTTTCCACGGGGGAAAAGCTGCTTCATGGGAACAATCCTCCTTTTCGAGTTCAATAAAAGCCTGTGTAGAGTAAAGAAGACGTTTTCTCACTCTCTTTTGTACGGGCTTCAAAGAAAAAAGTATAGCCGGATGGTTCACCGCACAGGCAGTCTGGCAGATATACATCCAGATTTTCCGGCGGTTGATAGTCTTCTAAGGCTTCCGTAAGAAGCTGTTCTGCCATCCAGCGGTATTCCGGCAATGCAAGGAGCCGGAAGTCCTGCTCATATTCCTCATATCCAGTGATAGCTTCCATAGGCTTATTTCTCCGCCGGATGGTCTTTCTTCGGCGGCTGAGGATTCATAGAAATTCCTTTTTTCAGGACAATATCCTCCGCCTTGATGTACCAGTCCACATCTGCCCCCTGAAAAGTAGCCGTTGCTACGGTGTCTGCTACTGGGTTGATGATTTCCACCTCTGCATTGTAGTCAAATTCCTTTAACGGTATACTGGCAGGGATAGAAACTTGAATCATACGCCCCTGTCCTCTGGATTTTAAGTCATAGGTACGCTCCTTGATTTCTTCTGATACAGAGCCGTCTTCATTCTGGAGGTGAACCTCACGGCGGAGGGCAGAAAACTTTAATGCCCCAAATGTTGCTTCCTTGTCAATCACGATTCCATTTGCTAATCTCATAATCTGATGTCCTCCTTTTCTTTACGCTTTTACCATATCGTCAGCGTGCAAAATGTAATTGGTGAAGCCCCTTGTGCCGATTTTATAGCCCTCTGCGGTGATACGGGGATTGACGAGCTTCACACGTTCCTCAAAGTCAAAATGTTTCTCTCCGGTTTCGGCAGGGAGGATAACCACAATATCATCTGCCCTCTGTACGTCTGAATAAAGGTTAAAGCTGCGAGAGAGTACCGCCATGCGTCCGTTGATTCTCCGCTGCTCTGTTTTGTCTTCTCCGGCAAACTCCAAGTTTCCGAATGTCTTTTCCATGTTTGGGATAACGAATTTTAATTCCATATAGATGTACCTGTCCTTTCTGAATGTTGTGTTTGATGGTTGATTTCGGGTTCCGGTCTGGAAGCGGAGGGGAACGCTCCGGCGGTGGTGATTTCTTCGTAGTATCACATCCTTTCTGGATTTGGGGTAAAAAAATAGACGTTTCATGTTTTCACATAAAACGTCTACTACTTGCATTGTAGAAAAGAGTATCGTATAATCTTGATAAATAGTCTACAAGCCGGAATTGAACCAGCTAACACGTTGCTAACACTTTTGTTATCAGTATAGGATATTTCGTGAATCTATCTTCCGCACAGACCTCACGCTTTTCCTGCATTATAAGGTGTTAGAGGGCATTACATGGAGTGAAAAACTACTTGCTACAAAAGAGCATTTAGAACTCCTAAGCGGTAGGTCGGGTGTTCGAGTCACCTCGGGAACGCCAGTACACAACGCCGAAAGCCTTGATTTATGAGGTTTTCGGCTTTCCTTTTTCAAGAAAGCCGTTCCCCTTTTTGCTAATACGAAACAATTTCTGCTAATACATTTTTAGTTGCTAATAAAAGTTGAACGGTCATTTTGACTAAAACCTTTGTTTCCGTCTTGCTAATAAAGCGGCGATTTTGGAGGGCAAATTTACCGAAAAAAATTCAACTTTGCTAATACGGCATTTTGCCCCCTCATTTTTTCTGCTAATAAATTTAACTCTTGTTAGCAGACTGGATAGACTTAACGATTTCCATTAGCAAAGCAGGATCGGCCTGAGCCAGTACCTTGAGGGCCTGTTCGGTGTCTGTTGGCTTGGTTTCCTTCTCAGTCTTTCCTTCCAGGAAATCATCCATCTTTTGGTTAAGCCTTTCCCTATCATTCGCAAAGGAACGGGTGCCGTACCGTCTAGTCAGCATCTCCAGGTTGGCCCGGCCGCCAGCTTGCTTTACGGAATTATAGTCTCCATTGGAAAGCGTCAGTTTTGCGGAAGCACTGGTGTGGCGGAGGCTGTGGAACACAATTTCTTCCGGATCAATTTCCGGGTCATTCATCTCCGCTAAAATGTCCTTGAAACGCTTGTTAAGATGTTCTGTCATAATAGGGCGCCCATTAGCTTGACAAATAACCAGGTTATAATCCATATAACCGTCTGCCCCCAGTTCCTCTTTCAGCTTGCTCTGTATTTCTTTCAGGACAGATAACGCTTCTAAAACATTGCTGGGGGATTTTACCACTCGTACACTTCCCTCCGTTTTGGGCTGCTTCAGAACAATCGTTGTTTTGGTGCCAGGATAAAGATTCGGAAAAGTGTACATAATCTCCATTTTGGACAATTTCTCCATATTCTTTTTGCTTACCCGGTCAATAACCCTGTCGATGTTCATGGCCTGCTGGTCATAATAAACCCGATCCCATTGAAGGCCACCGATTTCGCCGCCGCGGAGAGTACATCCCACTGCAATTAAAATTGCACAGTGCATCATGTAGTAGTCATAGTATTCGGGTCGGCAGGTAAATTTCAATACGCGCAGAACCTGCTCCGGACTTAAAACCGCCCGTTCCTTTTCCTGATGTTCGGGAAGTGTGGCATTCAAAAAAGGATTTTTCCCGATGCACTCCCATCTCACCGCAAGGTTAAAGGCACAGCGCAGAACTTTATGAATATCATGGATCGTAGATGCTGTGATGTGCTCCCGCATAGGCCGTCCCATGTTCGTCGCAGGTTCGGCTTCCGTTTCAAGGAAATGATAGTAGTCGTCTACCGTCTTTGTTTTGACGGTTCGGAGTTTTTTATCTCCCAGATAAGGATGGACGTAATTTTCCAGCAAACCGGTATTGCCGTCATAAGTGGAAGCTACCCATTTTTTTGCCCCGTACTTTTCGATGAATTCGTATAGAAATTCACTGACAGTCATATCCTTTTTTTTTGGGGGGGGGTGCTGTTCACTGTTAGCCTGTTCTAATTCAATTTTAGCTTTCCGGGATTTGGCTGCCGTATAGCTCAATCCAGACTCCCAGACCTGTTGGCGCTTCTTTCCAACGCCTTCATAATACAACGGCATAAGATCTGCCTCTTTTTACAATAGATGCCATGCTGATTCTCCTTTTTAATTTTGGTTATCAAGCCATTTATCAAAGGAGGATTTGGATACTCTTACATATTTGCCGATTTTTACAGTTTTGAAAAGCTGCTGCCTGCACAGGTTGTATGCCATGCTGCGGCTGATCTGCAAGATATCCGCAATTTCTTGAACTGAATGGGTTCGCTTTTCTGAAATGGCTTGAATGTCATTGCTCTTTTCTTCAACTGCCATATATAGCTCCTTTCTTTGCCGTTGAAGCGGAATCAGCACATCCATGTGCTTTGGCTCTCTATAATATTTATACGATTTGAACTAAGCACTTTTCAACTGCAATTAGCAAAAAAATTGTTATTGTTATTGCATGGCGTCTCAGGCCATTTCCTACGCCGGTGTTCCGCCGCGTATTTGCAGGCTACCGCTATGCGGCAATTCAGCAGTGGGCACGCTCCGTGGTCATCGCATACTATCCCCTGCTCCTGTATAACTCCTGAGTCATGTTGTAGATTTATCAAGGTACAAAAAGGCGTATGGAGCAACCCACAGATCAATGCAAGGTGTACCATTTCCTCAAGGAGCGCTTTATGCTGGAACAGTGTCTGGTATCTCCTATTTCCTGCTCCGCGCTCCTTCTGGAAGACCCAAATGGCTGCAAATTTGCCTTTGCCTCTCAGGAAACCGGCGTCAGACAAATCGAGATACCTGCTCCTCCAGATCATGAGGAAGTCCGCGCTTTCTGGAAACAATTTAAGGCACCTGCTCCTCCGCCCCAATTAAAGTGCTTTGATGATATCACAATCTGGTGGCTGAATCACCCCAATCCACTGACATATCAGATGGACTTAAATCTGCCGGATGATTTATACCGCCATTTTCTGGCTCATATGATTCTGGAAGATGATTCAGTCTACCGCCTTGCGGAAAAAGGACTGGTAACAGAAAAAGAGTTTCTGGATATCCGACTATGATATCACAACGGACCTTTCCGGGATTACTGGCTGGGGCCGCTTGGAGTGGACGGCACTGGCTACCTATACGGATTGACACGGAATTACAGAAAGCCAAATGCTTACGAAATGCACTTTTATGTTTTGGATGACTATTACCGCTGTATGAACCACCTGCCGGAATAAACTTCACAGCTTCATATATAAATCCTGCCCATCTACATAAACTAAATATCAGTATCATGTTTACAATCATACTTTAATAATGATATAATTGAAGTATGATTGTATAACAGGTTGGAGGTAAAGCATATGGACGGTGTTTGGAAACTGATTGGAGTTATTGCAGAAGAAAACAGCGGCATCATAACAACCGCTCAGGTTGAAGCTGCCGGAATCAGCCGTGCTGCCCTTAAACGCTATGTTGACGAAAAGCAGCTTATTCGGGTCTGTAAAGGGCTGTATGTATTGGAAGAAGGGATAGCGGATGAATATGCTCTGCTACAGGCACGAAGCGGAAAGGTTCTCTATTCTTATGGGACAGCACTTTTCCTGTGGGGCCTATCTGACAGGGCACCGCACACCATTGATTTAACCGTGCCACACGGCACGAATGTAAGCAGAATAAAACGGGACAATCCACAAATCCGCTTTCACTATGTACAGCCTCCGCTGTTTGAAATCGGTTGGGCTGAAACTAAATCTCCACAGGGCGGCACAGTGCGGCTCTATGACAAGGAACGCTGTATCTGTGATTTGATCCGTGATAAAAAAGAAATAGATATGCAGCTTTATACCCAGGCAATCAAAGATTATTTTCGTGCTGGTGCCAACAGCCGGAAATTACTCAAATATGGAAAGCAGTTCGGAATCGAAGAACAAATAAGAACATACATGGAGGTACTAACATGAAAACACCGGAACAGCTAAAAGGTGCTATCCGCAGCATCGCGGCCTCAAGAAATCTGCGCTCCCAGGAAGTCTTACAGATGTTCCTGTTTGAGCGCATTTTGGAACGGTTGTCTGTCTCCCGTTACCGCAGCAATTTTATTCTCAAAGGTGGCCTGCTGATCTCGTCCATGCTTGGCATTAGTGAGCGCACCACCATGGATATGGATACTCCGTGGACTGCCAATGGAGAAAGAACAGATTACCAGCATAGCTAAGAGCATCCTGTCTCTTGATGTAAATGATGGTATCCAGTTCCAATTTCAGCGTATTGAGACCATCCGGGAAGATGACGTCTACAATAATTTTCGGGTTCATATGGATGCACGGTATGGTAAAATCAATAGTCCCATGAAAATAGACATTGCCACCGGAGATGAAATCACTCCCGCTGCTGTTTGCTATGATTACCCATTTCTGTTTGAACAAAAGAGTGTTCCCATTATGGCATATACACTGGAGACAATTCTGGCCGAAAAGTATGAAACTATCCTGCGCCGTAATGAAGTACGTCCTGAAATCTTACGGCAAGCCATCCAGCATACTTCTAAAAAACGTGGTTCTACTACCGAACTTAAAGAATGGACGGACATTTTATCGGACATGAAAGCAGAACCGGCTCTGGCCTCCCTGTGGTATAATTATATCAGAGAAAACACATACGCTTCTGACCTTTCTTTCTCCGAAATATTATCCACGGTAGAACAGATTAGACTGCTATTATATGAATAGTTTTTCAAAACACAATATATTGTATTTAATTTCTATTTAATATATATATTATATTTCACACTTGACAGATACAAGATACAGTGCTATACTCCGAGTTTGCCACTTAAAAAGACCGAAGGGGCTGTGAAAAAATAGAGTAGACGGACTCTATTTTTTACAGCCCCATTGCTTGCCACTTATATCAGGAATTCCTGATAACCAAGTTTACCAAGTTATCAGGGAATTTGTACAATCCAGGGAACGGGCCAGAAAGTAGCTTTCCTGACTGGTTCCAGCAAAGATTTGTCTGTTGTTTGGTTTCCTTAGAAATGATTTCCGCACATAATTCCGAGCCTCTGTCACAGATGAAGATTTCTGAAGGCTCCGCAATCATCCTGAAAACATCATTCTGCGATTTTCCACAAAAGCTACAATAAATCGAGGGCAGTGTTAAACTGTCGACACTGCCTTTGATTCAGCACATCTCAAAAACGACCTTTTTTGCAAGACATTCTTCGCCAGTGCCGATCCTTGCTGATGATGTTTACTTATTCCCCTTTTGGCTGCTTTCCGATATAGGCCAGGATGCCGCCGTCCACATAAAGGATATGCCCATTGACGAAGTTGGAGGCGTCGGATGCCAGGAACACGGCGGGGCCCATCAGGTCATCGGTCTCCCCCCAGCGGGCCGCAGGGGTCTTTGAGACAATGAACTGGTCAAAGGGGTGGCGACTTCCATCGGTCTGCTTCTCCCTGAGAGGGGCGGTTTGCGGCGTGGCGATGTAGCCCGGGCCGATACCGTTGCACTGGATATTATATTCACCGTATTCTGAGCATATATTCCTAGTGAGCATCTTAAGCCCGCCCTTGGCGGCGGCGTAGGCCGAAACGGTCTCGCGCCCCAGCTCTGACATCACCGAGCAGATGTTGATAATCTTGCCGTGATCCTTTTTCATCATGCCGGGGATGACAGCCTTTGACACGATGAATGGACCGTTTAAGTCGATATCGACCACCTGACGGAAGTCCGCAGCGGACATCTCCAGCATCGGAATCCTCTTGATAATCCCGGCATTGTTTACGAGAATGTCAATGACTCCCACCTCATCCTCCACCTGTTTTACAAAATGATTGACGGCCTCCTCATCGGTGACATCGCATACGTAGCCATGTGCCTTGATTCCGACATTGCTGTAGGCTGCAAGGCCCTTGTCCACGGACTCCTGATTTCTGTCGTTGAAAACAATCGTGGCCCCCATATTCGCATAAGCCGAGGCAATGGCAAAGCCGATACCGTATGATGCACCGGTAACCAGCGCCACCTTCCCATCCAATCGAAAATCCTTGTCTGAAAGCATCATTTTTGTCTTTCGCTTCGTTTTATCGTTTTATTTTAAAGAATCTCCTTCACGTATGCCGCAATCCCTGCATCCTTGCAATTTGCGAAAAACAATTCGGAAAACCTTTCCCCGGACACGGCACCCTTCACCAATTCCTGGTTGATTTCTTTCAGGCAGTCCAGAAGCGGACGCATGGTGACAGCCCTCACCTCATCCAGTATCTTTTTGTTTCTCATTTCAGGTTCCCTGCGCTCCGGGGGATAGCCCTCCCCATGGCCGAAACCAAATAGCTTTTCAAATATGTATTCCAGATTCAGCTCGCCGCCCCAACCGAAGCCCTTTGCAAAGGGCAGAGCCACCGCGTTCCCGTCATTCACATGGGCAAAGGTATAGGCATCAACAGGATCCTCGATATGGCCGCAGATGACGCCGGGAAAGCTGTTCATGGCCAGCATCGCTCCCTCGCCGGTGCCGCAGCCCGTGATAACATAATCGGCGGCTCCCGAATTTAGTAAGATGGCAGCCAGGATGCCATTCTGTACATAGGTGAGCTGGGTCTTGTCATCCGCTGCATACATTCCATAGTTGTCTACAGCATGGCCCATGGGTGTCACCACTTTCTCCAATGCTTCACAAATCAGGCCATTCTTTGGAGCCTGACTATTCTCGTTGATCAACGCGATTCTCAATTCAAACACTCCTTTCCTTTACAAGAAATCCCTGTACCTCTTATTCCGCTTTCCTGTTATCCGAAATCCACTTTTGAATTTCAGACACACTGTCAATATCAAGACTGTAAAATTTCATTGCGACAAGCGAACAGATATACCCCAATATGGGCAGCCCCATCCACAGGAAAAGTGCCACGGCAACAATCGGGCCGGTCTTTGGGTCTCCCGTTTGTGGCAGGGTTGTCGTATAACCGATCAGCGCAAAGCTGAATCCCACGACGGTACTGGCCAGGGACGAAATCACCTTGTCTGCAAAGGTAAACGTTGCATTGATGACGGCGCCAAGCTGCTTTCCGCCGGTACGGACCATCTCGGAATCTGTGACATCGGCCACCATAGGCCGGATTACGGCGGTATTCACCTGCTGACAACCGTAGTATAGACAATAAAGCACGAGGAACAGAGCTGTGATAGGAATGGATGTTCCTATATTCTCCGGGCCGCCGAAGGCAAAGAGGAGGATGATTGCCGCCGCAAAAAGAATGCCCAGCACCGAGAATCTCTTGACAGCCATCTTGTTCCCCAGCTTCATTGCGATATTTGTTCCATAAAACATGAGCAGAATGGCGGGAACCAAGGTAATCATGGATAATTGCCCGGAGAAAGCATAGTTCCCGGCCACGACTCCCCACACGGCCATTGTCACAGCGGAGTTTGATGCGGACTGGGTGCAGAGCTTGTCGGAACCAAAGGCGACGATCGCCATCTGAAGATTCCGGTTGTTTTTCAGGGTGACAAACATATCCGAAAAGGAAACGGTTTTTCCGTTAATGCAACGGTATCTCTCCGGAACGTCGTAATCCTTTATGGCTTTGATTGCAATCACCAAAACGATGCCCGCCACAATCATAAATGTAATTGCAAGCTGCTGCAGGGCACTCGTGACGATGCCGCCGTGAGCGGGAACCACTACATTCGAGACATAATAACCCGCCGCAGAATAGAACAATGCGATAAAGACAGCGATCCAGCGTCCCATCTTACCCCTCTGTATCGGATCATTGGTAAAAATGGCCCTGGCGCCTCCGGACGAGGTGATGAAAAAGCTATAGCCGATAATGTATATGACATAAAGCACGATAAATGTCACAAGATTGCCCGGAATGCAGAAGAAAAACATACACAGAACCGTAATGCAGCATATTGCGTAGCCCAGAACCATCATCGGCCGGTAACACCCCCATTTGCTGTCCGTGCGCTCCACGATATAAGCGATGATTGGATCCGTAATGCCATCCAGGATACGGCTCCCCGTCAAAATCAGGAAAATCGTGGTCGTCAAAATGGCATACTCGCCGATTGCGAGATACAAGACGAAATTCATCAGAAACAAAAAGCAATTCGCCACCACGTCATGGATGGACCAGGCGTAGATTTGCCACGGTTTCACCCTGTTATACTGGATATCTTTTGCATTTTCCATTTGGTACCCCCCATTCTTTAGCTAAAATCTGACAGCGCAATCAAAAGGCAAAGCCTGAGGCGGCCTTACCATAGAAACAATGACTTGCCCTTCAATCTCAAAATCGCCTCGATAAAATAATAATCGCCGTAAATAATCGGCACTTCCGTGTTGCTTCCATCCGGGTCATGGTAAAAGAAGGTGCCGCCGCCCATAATGGAATCCTCGTCAGGGTTCCAGTTGGCAAACCTGGCATCGCAAGCCCTCAGCATCCTTAATGCGGCCTCCACATAAAGCCGTCTTTCATATTCTCCTACATGTTCCGCCAATTCGAGGAGCCCACACGCAGTGATCATCCCTGCGGTCGTATCATATTTGACCGGTTCCAAGGGGGCCCTGTAATCTACCAACGGGAGCCAATCCGTGATCGCCATATTGGAGATGCAATAATGAGCGCATTTTTTTGCGGTATCCAAAAAGGAGACATCCCCTGTATGGCGATAGCTCAAAGAAAAACCATAAACAGCCCACGATTGTCCTCGACTCCAAGACGAACCCTGCTCAAAACCCTGTCCGCCTGGATTGTCTAAAAATTCTCCCGTGTCTGGATCGAAAGCAACAATATGATTGCAGCTGCCATCAGCCCTGACAATGTATTGCTGGGCAGTCCTGGCATGATTCAATGCAATCCCGGTAAACCTGGGATCGCCTGTTTCCTTACTTGCCCAATAGAGCAGGGGAATGTTAATGATGCAGTCAATAATCATCCAGCCACTGATCGGCACAGTCCCGCCCATCACTTTTTCCATCATCTCACTGTCATTCCATGCCCGGATAAATTGTCCTGCCGGGTTGTACCTTCCGGCCAGTATCTGGGCTGCTTTCAGCCCACGAATTCTTGCTTCCTGATTTCCGGTCTTTCGATAATTGGCAACCGAAGATGGCAGAAAAAGAAACCCAATGTCATGATCGGAATTGCTAAAATCTACCAGAATCTCCGCCAAACGTTCTTCCGTACCCTCCGCAGCCTTCCTGTATGTCTCATCGCCCGTGGCCTCGTACATTTGCCAGAGCATCCCCGTCCAGAACCCGTTCGTCCAGAAATGAATCCCTCCCGGCACGTCCAGGTCATGGTATTTCCCGTCACAAGTGCTGTAAGGAATCATGGTTCCTATGCGAGCGCACTCTGCTTTCATCTTGACTACCAGCTTGTCGTAGGTCTGTTCAAGCCAGGCCTGATTCTCCAGCGAAAGCGCAGGCTTGTTGATGTTGCCCATACCCATACTTGTTCCTCCTCTTTTCATAGTTTTGAAATTGCAGTATTCTGATTTGGCGCCTTTTTTTATAATAATGCGTAATGGACAGGAACGATAGGACGGAATAAAAATTGTCAGGACAATTTGTACATTTTTTATAAATCAAAAAACCAACCTATGCAGATTGCACAAATCCACACAGGCCGGTCTTGGAATAAAGTTATAAAATTACTTTCGATATTTATTTCTGTAAGCGGTAGGTGTTTCGCCCTTACAGGATTTAAAAACCCTTGCGAAGTAGCTATTATCCAGATATCCTACATAGGCGCTGATATTCTGAATAGGAAGGTCGGTCTTGGATAGCAGGTCTGCAGCGGCATTGCATCGCTCCTCAGTAAGATACTGTGTAATCGTCAGACCTGTCTCCGCCTTGAACCTCCGTCCCAGGTAGCCCGGAGCGCAGCACATTGATGCCGCAAGCTGCTTTACATCGACTTCCTGGCTGAGATGAAGTCTAAGCCAGCTGGCAGTTCGCCCCACCATGGGGGAATAGTTTTTCGTGCGGGCGGCACAGACGGCACTGGTAAACTCCCGAACCATGGGTGCGGCACAGCTGTATAGTTCTTCTAAACTACGGGCATTATACATTTTCTGTGCCCAGGCCAGGGAAATGGCATCCACCTCGGCGGGATGAACACCTCCTCGCTCGGCCGCTTTGCGAACAATGGAACGCAATATCGTTTGGTTGGCAACCGCGGTGCGAAGATCGAAAGCGGCAAGTTCAGGAACAGCCGTGACCATTTCCAACTGTTCCAGAGCTTCCAACGCGGCCTCAACGCGGCCTGACGCCACATGAGACAGGAACACGTTTTCGTAGTCGTAGCGACGGACAGCATCGCCAAAATCCAGCCGCTCCCTGGTATAGGGACTTGAATCTTTCTCAATGCGCATACCCGACAGGCGCTGGTAGATGCAGGGAGGCTCTGCCGGAAGGAGAGCCGTAATGGCGCCTGATACATTCCGAGAGACAACCTGCGAATCCACCACGTTATAACTGCAAAAGTAACGCTTATAAAGCAGCATATGACTGGCAGACAGTGCGGTGTCAATCAGCCGGATTTTTGCAATGCCATCATCCCAGGTTTCTGTCACAAAAGGGCCGACTAACACAATCACATTTTAAAATAGAAACGTAACCAGATGAACCCCCAACAAATCTTCCATTTCATATATATAAGACGTTTTCAAACTTTCCAGAATATTTCGGTGTTCTCTGGCAACCAAATGCGGCTGCGCCTGAGGAGAGAAACAGTGCTTCTGTTCTAATTTCTCCAGCATTTCGTTGGTTCCATCCCAACAGACGGCAGAAATACCCGTAGTATATTGCAAAAAGCGAAGCAGTGTTTCCAAGTATTTCATCAAAATCACCCTTTGTAGTCGTTTTTGTCCTAATTATAACTCGTTTCTCCTAATTCATCAAGCTACTATGTGGTATAATACCTGTAATTTCAGGCTATCGGCTTTGGAAGTATACTCTTTAGCTGAGATGTCCCACTGTCACGTAATACGGCATAAGGCTTTTTTGACACGTGGATGTCGTCAGGCAATAAAGAAAAGGCTTATTGTAATTTTATTTGCGAAAGGAGTTGGCCGGGTCTTCGACAGTTACAATTGAATCAAATCTCTACAAACCGCAGAAATGCGGTGTTTTTTTGTCAAATTTTACTTGTATTTGTGTTGTATATGTTGCATAATAGTGATATAGTCTATCAAGGCGGTGGTTGCACATGAAACTCTTTTACAATAAAAACAGCAAAGACCCCATTTATTATGCCCAGCAGGGAATCCGGAACGGAACGAAGACGACTACCAGAAATGTCAGGAAATTCGGCAAACATTCCGAACTCCTGAAAATTACTGATGATCCTCTGGCCTATGTGAAAGAAGAATTACGGAAAATGAACGAAGAATACCGCGTCGGCAAAGTTGACTTTGCTATTTCCGCTGACTTTAATGAACGCGTAAAACATTCTTCTGATACTGCCTCTTCTTCAAACTGGCTCAACATCGGATACTTTTTTCTCCAGGCTTTCTTAAGAAAACTCAGGCTTCAGGATTTTTTCCGCGAAAAGACGGATGGGCGGCGGATCACCTTTGACTGCTACACCATTCACCGTTTCCTCACTTACGCCAGGATTCTCGATCCCCTTTCCAAGTATGCCATATGGCACAAGCTGGATTCCTACTATGAAAAACCCGGTTTCGATTACCAGCACATCCTGCGCTTTATGGACCTGCTGGAGGAAAACTACGACGACTATCTGGCGTGGCTTTATAGGCAGAGCAATACCATTGTGAAAAGGGATACTTCTGTTCTTTATTATGACTGCACAAATTTTTACTTTGAATGTGAACAGGAAGATGAAGATATCGTGGATGAGGTCACCGGCGAGGTTATGAAAGGTCTCCGTCAGTATGGCAGATGCAAGGAACACCGCCCAAACCCCATCGTGGAAATGGGCCTGTTCATGGACAGCCAGGGGATCCCCATCACCATGTGCCTTCACCCGGGCAGCACCAGTGAGCAGCTGACTGCCGTCCCCCTGGAAAAGGAAGTCCTGAAAATGCTGCCGGACACAAAGTTCATCTGCTGCGCAGATGCGGGGCTGGGCTCCTACAACATCAGGAAGTTCAACAGCATGGGCGGAAGGGCATTCATCGTCACGCAGTCCGTAAAAAAACTCAGCGATACGCTGAAGAAGGCCGTATTCAATGACTACGGCTATCGGCTGCTTTCGGATAACTCCCCCATTACCATCCGTGACATGAAAACCTTTGACAGACATGAAAAGGATAACCTGGGGCTGTACAACGACCATGCCTATAAAGTGATTGCGGCAGACAAAGTGATGGACCTGGGGCTGTATGAGGACGTAGCGCTGAAAAACGGACGCACGGTACAGCGAAAGGCAAAGGGAACCTTAAAGCAGCGTATCATCATTACTTTTTCGAGGAAGATGATGGAATACCAGAGAACCATACGAAACAGGCAGATAGAACGCGCTAAAAAGCTGCTCTCCATGAAAGACCCAGAGGAAATCAAAAAAGGACCCAATGACGTGAAACGGTTCATGAAACGGATTTCCAAAACAAAATCCGGGGAGAAAGCAGAAGTGGAGTACATTCTTGATGAATCAAAAATCGCAGAAGAAGAAAAATATGACGGCTACTACGCAGTAGCCACCAACCTGTCGGATCCCGCAAAAGACATACTTGACGTATCCCGGAAAAGATATCAGATCGAGGACTGTTTCAGGATCATGAAGACAAGTTTTGACGGCAGGCCGGTAAACCACAGACTTCCGGAGCGTATCAAAGCGCATTTTCTGATTTGCTTTACGGCGCTTCTGGTATACCGTCTAATGGAAGTGAAGCTTGATGAGCAGAAAACCCACGTAACAGTAAATGACTTGATTACTACATTAAAAAACATGAATGTGGCAAACATCCATGACATCGAATACATGGCACTCTATAATGGAAGTAAGGCGCTTGATGCCCTGACGCAGCTGACCCTGCTCCCACTAGACAGAATACACTACAGGCCTAAAGAGCTGAATGGAATCATAAAAAAAATTTTAAAATAGTGTTTATATACAACACTTTTATTTTATCGCAAAAGCCGGAACTCCTTATTCCATGAGGGTTTCCGGCTTTTTACCCTTATTCAACTGTCGAAAACGGGATTATAGGGAAATGCGGCGGTTCATTCAAGTGTTTTCTGAGGCCGCGCATTCCGTTTCTGGCCGCTCCTCATTTCCAGCCGATTTCTGTTACCGCTCATAAAAGTACCGCAGCAGGCCGGGGTTTTCTCCGCCAAGAAACGTGCCGCGGCAGGCCGGTTTTTCTCCGCCAAAAAACGTGCCGCGGCAGACCAGGTTTCTCTCCGGCGCCGCCGCGGCTGACGATTCATTTTGGGGCCACGCCCCTCGCTGTTTAAAATTTTCTGCTGGTACAGCGGATTTTTCTACTGATACAGCGGATATTTCTGGCAGATCTTTGTCACCTCTGCCCGGATGTAGTCGGCCTTGGCCTCGAAATCTGTGGCTGCCAGCCAGATGCACTCCGCGATCTTGTCCATATCCTCCTCAACCAGTCCCCTAGTGGTAACAGCCGGGGTTCCGATGCGCACGCCGGAGGTCACGAAGGGGCTTCTGGGAGCATTGGGAACGGTGTTCTTGTTCAAGGTAATGTACACCTCGTCGCAGCGGTTCTGCAGCTCCTTGCCGGAAATCTCCATACCACGCAGGTCCACCAGCATCAAATGGTTGTCGGTGCCTCCGGTGAGAATCTTAAAGCCCTGCTTCTGAAGGGCGTCCGCCAGGGCCTTGGCGTTCTTTACAACCTGGCGCTGGTAAGCTTTAAACTCCGGTTTTAATGCCTCTCCCAGGCAAACTGCCTTAGCCGCGATCACATGCTCCAAAGGCCCGCCCTGGGTTCCGGGGAAAATGGCCCTTTTGAAGTTGAACTTCTCAGCTGCCTGCGGCAGAAGCGACAGCAAAGTAACCACCGCAGTTGAAACAGAGGCTGCGGGGGAAGCCACAAAAGCGGCTGAGGAGGAAACCACCGAGGCTGCCGCAGATGAGTCCGGCGAGGAGTCTGAGGGCGAATCCAGCGAGGCAGCTGAAGATCAGTCCGGCAAAGCGGCTGAGGGTGGATCGGAAGAAGCCGCCAAGGACGCTGAGGATGCCGGTTCCACCGAAGCGGCCAATGAAGCCGTAGCCAAGGCCGAGAGCGAGGAAGCCGCTGAGGAGGAAGCTGAGGCTAAGTAATCAGCGGGGCTGACCGGGACCGGGTGGATTTGCCAGCGATTGATAAAGACGGCAGTCACCGGGACGCGGATATGAAACAGTGATAAAACAGTGATGAAAAACTGCCAAACCAGGGCGTTAAAGCTGCAGCGGGCTTTTGCATTGGTTTGGCAGTCTTTTTTTATTATAGTTCTAGCGGTTAAAGGGCGGCTTCTCAAAGAAACGGATGCATACCGGAGAGCCGCACTCGTACTGGCCAGTCTGCTTTAGCTGGCCCTGGGAGCCGATCTCCATTACCGCAATCCGGTCGCTGTCCTGGTTCCCCACCAGCAAATACCTTCCATCAGGGTCAACGGAAAAATTACGCGGCGTTTTGCCTCCGCAGGGATAGATACCAGAAAATTCCATATTTCCTTCCTGGTCCAGCTTAAAGCAGGCCAAGCTGTCATGCCCCCGATTTGAAGCGTAGAGCCATTTCCCGTCAGGGGTAATGTGCAGGTCTGCGCAGATATTTTCCCCCTGAAAGTCCTCCGGCAGCGTGCTGACCATTTCACGCTGTACCATCCTCCCATTCTTATATGCGTAATGGCGCACCTGGGAGCCAATTTCATGAATCAGGTAGAAATTCTTTCCATTCTGGTCAAACTCTCCGAATCTGGGGCCGCTTCCCTTCAAAACATCCAGGTCTGCCTTCATTTCCCGTTCAACCTGATCTGCGCTCCAGGAATAGGCCAAAACCTGATCCACTCCCAAATCTGGCACATACATTCTCCGGCAATCCGGCGCGAATATAGCGCTGTGCGCATGGGGGCCCTTCTGCCTTACCGGATGCACACTGCTTCCCTGATGCTGATACAACTGCCCCTCTCCCACAATATTCCCGTCCTGGTCAAGACGGAAAATCGTAACGGCCCCGCTAGCAAAATTGGACACGGCCAAAAAGCTTCCGTCCGGCGCTATTGCCACATGGCATGGGTCTGTGCCCTTTGTGGGAAATTCCTTCTCGATCTCCATGCGGCCCTCTTCATCATAGGACAGCTGGGTGAGGCCTCCGCCAAATACCCCCTGATATTCCTTCATCTCATTGACGGCATATAGTTTCCTCTTAGCCTCGTTCAGACAGAGAAAGGATGGATTCCGAACCTGGATTCTGCTGCTCTCTCTGATGTTGCCATCGTCAAACTCACAGATGGAGATTCCTTTTCCCTTTCCGTGAAACACTTCCCCTGTTCCAAACAAAATATCTTCCGTATAGGTTCCCAAGGCAAAATACCGTTTCACCTGTTCTCTCCTCCTGCTTCTGTCTGGTCCAGACGGCTGGTGGCCTTCACCGCTTCAATAATAAACTGGTCGCGTTTTGCCATATCTGTTTCAATGCTTCGTTTGCTCCAGTCATAAAAACCTTTGCCGGTTTTTACCCCCAGGTTTCCATCCTCCACCAGCTTTTTCAGGTAATCATTAGCGCAGCCGTCCCTATTTATGTCCGGAAGCACCGTTTCCTGTACGGAAAGTCCCAAATCCAGGCCGATGGCGTCCAGATGTTTTAAAGGTCCCCACTCTGGGAAACGCATAGCCATGCCGCAACTGATCGCTGTATCTACGTCCTCTGCCGTAGCCAGGCCGGAAGCCACAATAGCAATGGATTCCCGGATAATAGCCTGAAATACCCGGTTCGCCAGCTGTCCCGGAAGATCACGGCGCACCAGCACCGGAGATTTTTTCCATGCTTTCAGCTCATCTCTTACTTTGACTGCCAGCTGCTCATCCGTTTTATCCCCCATCACCACTTCCACCAGGGGAACCAGATGGGCCGGAAGCCAGAAGTGGGTGGTAACGGTACGTTCCGGGTGCTGACAAAGACTGCTGATATCAGTAATCCTAAGTCCGCTGGTATTGCTGCAAATTGGCACGTCTGTCGGAAGAATCCGGTCCAGCTTTTCAAAAAGCTGCTGTTTTGCCTGAAGATTTTCTACAATGGCCTCGATCACCATTCTGGCGCTCCCTGCGGCCTGCTCTGTATCTGTGCTGGTTTCCAGAAGGGTTTCCGCTCTGCGGGCCTCTTCCGCTGTATTTAATCCCTGCTCCTGTCTTAGACGGATGCAGCTCACAGCCCGCTCTTTTCCAGCCAGAACCCTAGACTCTTCCACGTCTACCAAAATGGTTTTATTCCCGGCAAGGGCGCTCATGGCTCCGATTCCGCTTCCCATCATGCCGCTTCCGATTATTACTACATGTTCTCTCATTTTCCAGTCCTCACTCCTCCATCTTTAATACTACCCGGCCCTTGGCCGCTCCGGTTCTCAGCATCTGAAGGCCCTCGTTAATCGCCTCAAAGGGAATGGTCTGGTACACAAAGGGAGCGATTTTTCTGGACTCCACCAGCCGGATCACCTCTTTTAAATCCTGGCGGGTCATTCCCCTCAATCCCACGATCTCTTTTTCAAATTTCATCACATCCTGGTAATCCGCGATAAAATATGGATACTGATAGCCGCAGACAATCACTCTTCCTCCAGGCGCCGTCACCTTCAGGGCCTGGTTAATGGAGTCTTTTATACCGATATTGTCGATTACCGCATCGCACATCTCCCCACCCGTCAGGCGACCAATTTCCTGCTCCAGGTCCTGACAGGAGGTGTCGATCACCCCATCCGCCCCCATTTCTAACACCATATCCAGCTTTGCTTTCTGACGGCTTGTAGCATAGACCTCCGCGCCAAAAATTTTAGCCAGCTGGATAGCATTCATTCCCAGACCCCCGGTCCCCAGAATCAGCAGTCTGGAACCAGGCCCGACCTGAGCCCGGTTTTTAATCGCATTGTACATGCAGCCCACGGCATCCGGAAGTCCGGTTACCTGGTCAAATGGAATCCAGTCCGCTACAGGGAACGCATTTTCTTCTGGTATTACACAGTATTCCTGATGGGAACCGTCCCGCTCAAAACCAATCCGCTTCAAGGAGCGGCAAAGATTGGTTCGTCCGCTCAGACAGTAGCGGCAGCTCCCGCAAACCAGGTCAATGGCCGCCGTGATATGGTCCCCTATTTTTACCCTGGTCACCCCTGGGCCCACCGCCGCAATCTCCCCAGCCATCTCATGGCCCGGCGTGTAGGGGAGCCGGACCGTTCCAATCAGCCCGTCCTGAATATGCAGGTCGGAAACGCAAAGTCCGCTGGCCTTTACCTTTACCAGAACCTCCCCCGGCCCTGGCTCTGGAACCGCTTTTTCTTCTATTGTCAAAGGCTTTCCAAATTCGCGCAGCACCGCTGCCTTCATTTTCTTTGCAGCCATATCACAGCACCGCCTTTCCTTTTGTCACGGATTAATTACAACCTTGATTGAACCTTCTTTTTTGTGTTCAAAAATGTCTACTGCTTTCTCATATTCCTCCAGCGGGAAGGTATGGGTAATCAGCTTTTCGCCCTGGATCGCCCCGGTAGCAAAGAAATGCAGGACCTGCTCGGAAACGTTAGGATTGGCCTTTGAGCCTACCAGCTTAATCTCATTAAAATTCACTATATTGGCAGGAATCGGCACTGTGTCGTTGTGGTATGTAGCAATAATGGCGACTGCACCGGTCTTTTTCACCATCTGGCAGGCCTTCAGGGGAGAATCCGACGCGCCGGAACACTCCATCACTTCGTCAGCTCCAACGCCCCCAGTCAGTTCCAGAACCCGCTTAACCGGGTCTTCTTTCTCAAAATCAATGCAGATATCCGCTCCCAGCTCTCTGGCCTTTTCCAGTTTTGCCCCCCGGCCAATCATGATCACCCGTCCAGAGCCCAGAGCCTTGCACTCCATCATAGCGCACAGCCCAATAGCCCCCGGTCCAAAAACAACGCTGGTTCCGCCCGGCGTAACCCCAGCCAATTCTACGCCGTGTAACGCCACTCCCGCGCAGTCGCACATGGAAGCCACATCATAGCTGACTCCATCTGGAATCCGGTGAAGCGCGCTGCTCTTATATACATTGTACTCTGCATTTGCGCCCTGCCAGTAGAATCCGTAATGCCTGTGTCCCATGTCCAGACCACCGTCTTTTCCGTCCTTCCCGTAATTCAGACACACGGTATAATGTCCCCGCTTGCAGTTGTCGCATTTTCCGCAACCCACATGGGCCTCGCCGGCCACCCGGTCCCCGGGCTTGAAATCTTTTACGCCCTGTCCCACTTTTACAACCTGTCCGGCCCATTCGTGTCCCATAATAAAGGGATAGTAGGGGGGCCAGTTGGCAAATTTATATCCGCCGTGAATCATTTTGGGGTCGGAACCGCAAATGGCAACGGATTTAATCCGGCATAAAACCTCCCCAGGTCCTGGTTCCGGCACCGGAACCTCCGCAAGCTTTAACTGGTCATAGGCCACAAGCGTCATCGCTTTCATTGTGGCTGGTATCTTAAACTCTTCCATCTCTGTTCTCCCCTATATTGTTTTTTACTACTGCCGTCTGTTTATGCCGCTTTCCGCATAGTTTTGCGGTTGTCCAGCACTACGGCTACAATAATAATCATACCTTTCACTACATACTGCAGATCAGGGCTCACTCCTACATAAATCAACCCGTAAGAGATGATCTGGAAAATAATTACGCCCACCACTACTCCCGGCAGGGTTCCAATTCCGCCTTTCATGGAAATACCGCCTACTACGCAGGCAGCAATGGCGTCCATAGCATAATCCGTACCCATGGTGCTGTTAGCAGAACCCGTCCGCCCCGCTTCCAGCACGCCTCCAAAGGCATACAGTATACCGGCAATCACGTAAACAATAATCATAGTTCTCTTTACGTTCACGCCGCAGACCTTAGCAGCTTCCCGGTTGCCGCCGATTGCAAACATATTTTTTCCAAGAGTGGTTCTGTTCCATATAATCCACATAATCGCCACCACCGCAATGGCATAGAACATCAGGTAGCTCAGGCTCAGGCCGCCGATCCGGATGGTTCCCTGGCAGAATTTTGAGAAAAACTTATCAAAGCCTGATACAGGGTTAGAATTGCAGACTCCGTTAAAGTACTGGAGGCACAGGCCGTAGGATACCAACTGAATGCCAAGGGAAGCGATAAATGGAGCTACGCCCCAATGAGCCACCACGAATCCGTGGAGTCCAGAAATTACAGCCAGTATGACCATAACCAGCAGCAATGGCACGATCAGCGGAAGCGCCGGAACCGTGTCCAAGCTGAAAATTCTCTGAGAATAGTCCGCAGCCTGAAGCAGAGAGGCCGCAATAACCGCGGCTAATCCCACTTCACGCCCCAGCGCCAGATCCGTTCCGCCCAGAACAATAATCCCCGCCACGCCGCAGGCATAGATGATTTTCGTTGCAGACTGGGTCAAAATCGTAGTTACATTAGACAGCCGCACAAAGGACGGCTCCATTGCGATAATGACCAACAGCAGTATGCCGATAATAAAATAAAGTGCATAATCGTATAAAATATCCGTCAAAGTTCTCTTTTTCATTTGATTTCATTCTCCCGGTCTAAACAAACTTAGTGGCATCCCGCATAATATTTTCCTGAGTAGCCCGCTCCGGATCCTTCTTTAGATCATACTCTCCAGTCAGATAACCGCTGCTAAGTACCAGAATCCGGTCGCAGATCCCCAGAAGCTCCGGCATCTCCGACGAGCATACGATAACTCCCTTTCCCTCTTTTGCCAGTTCAAAAATCAGCTGATAAATCTCGTACTTGGCACCAACGTCAATTCCTCTTGTGGGATCATCCATCAGAAAAATATCTGGATTGTGCAAAAGCCAACGTCCAATGATTACCTTCTGCTGATTTCCGCCTGACAGATAGCGGATTTTTGTCTTTGTATCCGGGGTTTTCGTGTGCATGGCATCAATCATACGCTTGGTATCTACGTCAATTTTCTTCATTTGAAGCCATCCAAAACGGTTTGTATAGCTTTTGATCTGCGAGATCACAGTGTTAAAGGAGATGCTTAAATCAGGGAATATACCGTTAAAACGCCGTTCCTCCGTACACAGGGCAAACCCATTGCGTATGGCTTCCCCGGTACTACGGCTGCGAACCTCTTTGCCTCTTAATTTAATTTCTCCTGCGGCTCTTTTGCGCAGACCGAATAAGACTTCCAAAAGTTCTGTCCTTCCTGCGCCTAAAAGGCCTGCGATTCCCAAAACTTCTCCTTCCTTTAAATGGAACGAAATGTCATGGATATGCTGCTTTTCATCATTCAGCCCCTGTACCGTAAGAATTTCTTTCCCAATGTGTCCCGTCTTTTCCGGGAAACGGTTGGTCAGCTCCCGCCCTACCATCCTCTTGATTACAATATCAATGTTAATGTCGCTGGCCCGGTCCGTACTGATCAGCTGTCCATCCCGCATAACTGTAATGTCGTCGGCAATCCGGAAGATTTCCTCCATCTTATGGGAAATGTAGATGATTCCCTTTCCCTGCTCCTTCAGTCCCTTAATAATCCCCATTAAGATTTCCACCTCCTTCTCGTTCAGAGAGGAGGTGGGCTCATCCAGGGTGATTATATCGCAGTTGTAGGAGATCGCTTTAGCTATGTCAACCAGCTGTCTTTTCGAAACCGTCAGGTTTGACAGCTTCTCAGCCGGGTCAGGAACTGCCTCCTCTTCCAGACTGCTGAGAACAGTTTTCGTGTCCTCGTACATTTTTTTCGTATCAATCAGGCCATGCTTTAGAGGGAGACGTCCCAGCCAGACATTTTCCATTACATTCCGGTCGCGGACCTGCTCCAATTCCTGATGCACCATGGAAATTCCATGCAGCAGCGCATCATGAGGGGTCTGGAAATCCACCTCTTCACCTTTCAAAAAGATTTTTCCGCCGTCTTTATGGTAAATGCCAAAAAGACATTTCATTAAGGTGGATTTTCCAGCTCCGTTTTCCCCCATAAGGGCATGGACCGTACCAGGGCGGACACAGAAATCCACATTATTCAATGCTTTTACCCCTGCAAACTCTTTGCAGATTCCGCGCATTTCCAGCAAATATTCTGTTTTTTGTCCACTTTGCGTACTATTCATGTTTGTCACCCATGCCTTTTTCTACATACAGTTACCGTAATCCTCTTTGGCAACATCTAAATCCTCAATACGGATCGGGATATTTACCACACGCACATCTTTGCCAAACTCTCCCCACTGATAATCGGTTCCTTCCAAAGGCTCCTTGTCTGCACAGATATTCAGGGCCATGTCAATGATGATCTGAGCTTCCGTGTAAGGAGAGGTCAGAACGGTACCGGACATCGTTTCTTCTTCAATCATGTCCCATACATCCGGGATTCCGTTGATTCCATATACGCGGGGGCCTTTTCCATCGTCAAATGCACCCGCAGTTTTCAGGGACTCCACCGCGCCCATTGCCATGGTATCGTTGTTGCAGAGAACTGCCTCGATCTGATCGCCGAAACGTACGTTCCAGGTATCCATTACATTTCTGCCCTGCTCGGAAGTCCAGTTTCCATCCTGGATATCCAGCTGCCCATTAGGCATCGTGCCGTCTTCATTCCACTGGTCCATCAAATCGTGAATTGCATTGGTACGGTAAATAGCGTTCTGCTGGGCCACATTTCCCTGAAGAATCACATACTGCAGTACGCCGTCCCCATTTGTATCAATGGCTTCCTGGTTGTTCTTCCAGTCCTCATACATCATTTCAGCCTGAACAGCCCCCGGCTCGGACCAGTCCAGTCCCACATAATAGGCATCCTCGTATTCGTCCAGAACACCGCCGATCAGGTCCGGAGCGCGGTCTGCATAGATAACCGGAACTCCATTCTGCTCGCACAAGGAATTGATGGTCGCACCTGCGCCGGAATCCACCGGATTAACCACAACCAGGTCATATTGCCCGGTAGCCAGAGCCGCCGTGATTCCGTCTGTCTGTGTGGCCTGATCGCTTCTTCCATCAAAGGATTCCACCGTTACATTATGTTCTGCTCCATAGTTTTCTAATCCAAGACGGATATATGTGGTAAATGTATTGGAGTTTTCGTACATAAAAAATGCAATCTTAAGTCCCTCTCCCTCTGTCGCCTCGCTGTCCCCTTCCTCAGCTGCTTCCGTGGTATCTGCATTTTCCGCTGCTGCGGTATCCTGTCCCGCTGTTGTTGTGTTCGAAGTATTCGAAGAACTACATGCTACCAGATTCAGTGCCATTGCTGTGATCAGGATTGCGGCCGCTTTTTTCTTCATAGTCTTATCTCCTCCACCTAATTATTTTTCGTTTCCCTTTTTACATATTTCTCTACACGTTTAATAACTAATGTCAAATGACGCTCCATAAAAAATGCCGCTTCTTCCGGTTTGCCTTCTATAATGCATCGAAGTACCATTTCATGGTAGAACGTGCTGTCTACATCTTCCCCCTGCGCCACCAGAAAATTCTGCATCTCAGTAAGAATCATCATGCGGATAATCTCCATCATCTTCTTGAACATCATATTATGAGAAGCCTTTGCAACTGCCGTATGGAAATCCGTATTAGACTGGGCGAAACGTTCCATCTCATCCAAATTCTCTTTACAGTGTTCCAGCAGTTCGCTAAGTTCCGCAATGTCCTCGTCAGTGGCATTGGCTGCAGCCAGTCTGGCCGCCTCCACCTCGATGCCCTTCCGAAACTGCATCACTTCCAGCAGGTTCACAGTATGGGTCAGCAGGGCCGGTACAAAGAAATTCAGGTAGACATCGCTGTCCACTTCTTTGACATAGGTTCCTCCACCCTGACGCGACACCGTAAAGCCCAGAGCGTCAAGCTTATTTAACGCTGCCCGCAGCGTGTTTCTGCTGACTCCCATCTGATCGCACAATACCATCTCAGACGGCAGACGGTCACCAGGCTTTAGCTCTCTTCTGATGATCATTTTCAATAATTGATTGTAAACTTGTTCTACCAATGTAGCTGCCATAAGTTCCTCCCAGATCTGGTTTGTTTAAGTTGTAGTACTAATTATTTTTTACTCGAGTTGTTCTACAAATGTAACTTTAGCAGTTTTTACTCTATTTGTCAAGTATCAAGGGGATTATTTTATTTATTTTTATGTATTTTAATCGGATTTTACCATTTATTTTTGTTTATTTATTCAATATAGTTGACATCGGAACGGTTTTTTATTATAATATAAACCGTAAAGTTATAGTACAAATCTAGCCTTTTTCGTTTGAAAAGCGCAAAGTTGTAGTACATTTATACCATTAATTTCTATCAACACTCAAAAAAGGAGGAACCATAATGATCAAGCACATTGTATTTTGGAAAATTTTAAAAGAGGGAACTGATGAAGACCGTCAGAAGGCAATCAGCCAGTTTCGTCAGAAAACAGAATACCTTAAAACCATTATTCCAGAAATCCAGGAAGCCACTGTCGGCTATAACTTGAATGAGGGTGATGTATACCATGTATGCATCGATTCCGTTTTCCGCTCCATGGAAGAATTGGATGCATATATCAATCACCCGGAACATTTAAAGGTAAGAGAATTTATGAACAGTATTTCCTTTGATAAGACCACTTTTGATTATGAATTTTAAGTAAAAGCCTGTGTTTCAGGAGTAGCAGACCTCAACGTCCTCTCCCTGAGCACAGGCTTTTGTTGACGTTTTTTGCGAACGCCGCAGTTTTTATCTCACCCCTTAAACCTCCAATTCCTCACCACAATCTGCACCGTCCGCTTCCCGTTATACTCGTTGATAGAAGGATAATAGATCACGTCCATTCATTTTTTATCCCCCATTTCCTCCAAAAACAAGTCCCCATCGGTAAAGACCACCCCGTCCAGAGCCGTCCCTCTCTCGTTGACCAGCATAAGCTTCACCACATTACGGTTTTTCCCCATGACGCGGGCGCTGCGGATAAACAAGTCCTTCAGGGCAAACTGAGGCTTCTCGTTCCCCTGTCCGAAGGGCTCCAGCCGCTCTAGCTCGCCGATCAGTTCCTCGCCCACATTTTCAAAAGGCTGGGCAATGTCAATCCAGACCTTGGGAATAAAATCCTCCTCTGTCAGTCTGGCGTTTTCATTGAGCCGCCGCCTAAACTCCTCCACATGCTCCAGAGGAAGGGAAAATCCCGCCGCCATGGGATGGCCGCCGAACTTTGAAAGCAGGTCCTGCACCTCCACCAGCCCGTGAAACATGTGGTAGGCCTCAATGGAACGGCCGGAGCCCTTAGCCCCCTCCTCCGAGTGGGTCAGCACAAAGACGGGCTTGTTGTACCGCTCCCTGATGCTTCCCGCCACAATGCCCGCCAGGGATTCGTGGCAGTCCGGCAAAAAGATCACCAGCACCTTGTCGTTCATGTAAAGCTGCTCCACCTGAGCCGCTGCCTCGTCTACTCCCTGCTGGGTCATATCCTTCCGCTGATCGTTCAGAGCCTTTAACTCCGCCGCCAGCTCCCATGCCTCCTTCTGGTCCTTTGCCAAAAGCAGCGCCAGGGCCAGCTTGGCCGTCTGCAGCCGTCCGCCGGCATTTAAACAGGGACCAGTGACAAAGCCAATGTGGTAGACGGATATTTTTCCCGGATCAAGCTGATTGGCCTGAATCAGCGCCTTAAGCCCCAGATTTTTCGTATTCCCCAGCCGCCTTAAGCCCAAAAACAGGATACAGGTAGAACAAACGCCGTCAATATCGTAATCCCCCACAATCCGGATGGGGGCCCCCTGGGAAATTTTCTCCTCCAAAATCCCCACCGCTTTATCCATATCCGGTAGCAGCCTGGGAGCATAAAGCTGGTCAACGTCGCCGTTTAGGTAGCGGTCGATAGCCTCATCTCCCACCACATCTCTGTTTCGGATGAGCCTTGCCAAAACGGGGCTTATATGAAATTTATGGGGCTGTGAAAAAATAGAGTAGACGGACTCTATTTTTTCACAGCCCCTTTGTTCAGACGGAAAAACTTTTGTAAACAGTGTTTTTTCAGGTGTCCAGCATTATGACTTCAGAGTCGAAATATTGTTCCTGGAAATGTATCTCTTTTTTAATGTCGTCCATGGAAAAGGTCTGGGTTTCTGGCGCAACCACCCATTTCTCTTCCTTATCATCATATCGGTGTACAACGGCGATTCCCCCTCCGGTAAACTGATACCTACAAGGAAATCTTTTAACGGATTCGGAATTACCAATAAAAGCAAATTGCACATTCAGCAGCATTTTGTTAATATGGTTTTAATGATGGTTAAAGATAATGGTTTAATTGGTCATAGAAAGTGAATATAAAGGGGAATGCTGACATATGAAGAAAACAATATCGGTCATAACATTAATTCCAAGGTCCAGCCGGTTTTATGCGGAGCAGGTCCAGGCCCTGTTTAGACAGTGGGCGCAGGTCCATTCTTACAGTACAGGGGACAGGTCGGTGGAGGGGATTGTGGAATCAGATCTGTATCTCCTGTCCACGGATGCTTTTGAGGATGCGCAGGAGGCCAGGCGGTATGTTCCCTCGGACGGGCAGGTGGTGGAAATCCAGCTCACGTATCCCAAGCAGGTAATACAGGACCTGAAGCGGATTCCAAGGGGGACCAGGGTCCTGTTTGTGAACGCCACCCGGCAGATGGCCAGGGAGGCCATCACACAGCTGGAGCAGCTGGGGGTGAACCAGATTGGGTTCGAGCCATATGGCCCTGACTCTCCTGTCCCGGAAGGCCTGGACATCGCCGTGACACCGGATGAGGCTGGTTTTGTGCCTCCGGGCATGAAGAAGGTCATCAACATCGGGCACAGGCCGTGTACGCCCGGCACCATGATAGAGGCAGCCATCCGCCTGGGGCTGGAAGGACTGCTGGAAGAGAAACAGTTCCAGAATTATATGAAGACCATGGCGTCCGGTAACTACAGTTTTGATGAAATGTTTGCCAGGTCCAGGAAGATGGAGAGCCGTTTTGATATCCTTCTTGAGATACTGGATGAGGGAATGGTGGGGATCAATGAAAAAGGGGAGGTATATGCGTGCAACCAAAAGGCCAAGGAGATAACAGGGGTTAACCGCAGCCTGATCATGGGCAGGATGGGAAGGGAGGTATTTCCCTATATTCCTTTTGATAAATGCATGAAGTCCAGGGCGCCTCTGGAACCAAGGCTGATCCACATCGGCTCCGTGAATATCAACATGTCCCTGGTTCCTGTGCTGCGGCACGGGGAATGCATCGGGGCATTTGCCACCCTGCAGCCCTTTAATGAACTGGAGAAACGCCAGAATGAACTGCGCAGCCAGCTGCTCCACAAGGGATACAGGGCCAAGTACCGGTTTGACGATGTAATTGGGACATCCCAGTCAATTGAAAAAACAAAACAGATACTGAAGAAAATGGCGGTAACCGAATCCCCGGTACTGCTGATTGGGGAGACAGGGACCGGCAAGGAGCTGTTTGCCCATGCGGTCCATCTGGCATCCGGGCGCTGCGGCGGCCCCTTTGTGGCAATCAATGTGGCCGCCATGCCGGAAAACCTGCTGGAAAGCGAACTTTTTGGATATGAGGAAGGTGCGTTTACCGGCGCGCGCAAGGGCGGCAGGCCGGGATTGTTTGAATTTGCCCACAAAGGAACCCTGTTCCTGGATGAAGTGGAGGGAATGAGCCAGGCCATGCAGGTGAAGCTGCTCCGCGTCCTTCAGGAAAGGGAAATCATGCGTGTGGGCGGGAACCAGATCATCAACGTGGATGTGCGCATCGTGGCCGCGACCAATGAATCACTGGAGGAAAAGGTGGAGGACGGCAGCTTCCGCCGGGATTTATATTACAGGCTGAATGCCCTGCCAGCCCTCATTCCGCCCCTGCGGGAACGGGGAAATGATATCCTCCTGCTGATTGAAACCTTCCGGCAAAGGTGCAAAGGCCGTTTCATCCTGTCAGATGAAGTGCGGGACCTGCTGCTTCATTATAGCTGGCCCGGTAATATAAGGGAACTTCAGAATGTGGTGGAATATCTGAGCTTTACGGGCCAGGACGAGATTGGGGTGGAGGACCTGCCGCCCACGTTCATAAAGATTAAGGATACAGATACGCGCCACGGCGCAGGAGGGCTGGTGAAGGGACGGCTGACTGAGAATGGAAATAAATGGAATATGAATGCGGCTGGCGCCGGAAATCCGGCCAGTGGGATTCCGGCTGGCGGAATACCGGTCGGCGGAGCCCAAGCCAGCGGAATACCGGCCGGCAGAGCCCAAGCTGGCGGAATACCGGCCGGCAATACCATGGACGATCAATACCCGAACGGGGAATATCTAAACGGCCAATATCCGGATGGGCAATACCCAAACGGCCAATACCCGGACGGCTTCTGGTTTGTGCTGGAACAGCTTTACCTTGCATCGGAACAGGATGAACTGATTGGACGTGAGCGCATCCTGAAAACGGCAAAATCCAACTATATCCCCTTATCCCAAAAGGAAATACGGGACATACTGAATTACATGGCATGCAATGGGATAGCCAAGGTAAGCAGGGGACGGGGAGGCAGCAGGATTACATTAACTGGTCGAAATAAGTGGGAGGAATACAAAGAAATGACCAATTAAAATAGTTAAACCATTTATCGGCAGGCAGTGGAACGGAAATAAAGGAAAAATCCCACCGTAAAAGTTGGCATGAATTTTGCTTATATAAAATGATATAAATTTACTGCGATATAGCAGGGATTGGAAGGGTAAACATGAAATACAATTTTGATGAAATCGTTGACCGCAGCCGCAACAGGTCTGCCAAGTATGACGAAGCAGGTAAGAAGTTCGGATCCCAAGATGTAATCCCGCTTTGGATTGCTGACATGGACTTTAAGACAGCCCAGCCCGTGATTGACGCCTTAAAGGCCAGGGCGGAGGAAGGCATCTGGGGTTATACGTCCCGTCCGGATTCTTACTATGAGGCTGTGTGCGGATGGCAGAAGCGCCGCAACGGATGGGACATTGACAAGAGCATGATCAGTTTTAACCTGGGAGTGGTTCCCGCGCTGTCCTCCATGGTCTATGTGTTCACGGAGCCGGGGGACAAGGTGCTGATCCAGACCCCTGTGTACTCTGAATTCTATGATGTGACCGAGAGCTGGGGCCGTGAAGTGGTTGAGAGCCCGCTGAAGGAACAGGACGGACGCTGGGCCATTGATTTTGAGGATTTTGAGGAAAAGGCAAAGGAAGCAAAGATATTCTTTCTGTGCAGCCCCCACAACCCCCTGGGTATTGTGTGGACAAGGGAAGAACTTGAGAGGATGTGCAATATCTGCATTGCCAACAACGTGCTGATTGTTTCGGATGAGATTCATTCAGACCTGGTTTTTCACGGGAAAAAGCATATTCCCACCGCCACCTTATCGCCTGAGATAGCAACCCATGTAATCAGCTGTATTTCCGGCACTAAGACCTTTAATCTGGCAGGGCTTCAGGCATCGGCCACCATTTTCCCTAATCAGAAGTTAAAGGCACGGTTCGATAAGTTCTGGTTTAATCTGGATATACACCGCAACAATGCATTCAGCACCATTGCCATGGAAGTGGCGTTCAATGAAGGGGAAGAGTGGCTGGAGCAGCTGTTGGGATATATTGGGAGGAATTTTGAATTTATTAAGGATTACTGCGCGGCCAATATCCCCCAGGTTAAGCCAAATGTGCCGGATGCAACCTATCTGGTATGGCTGGACTGCCGCGGCCTTGGCATGGGCAATGAAGAGTTAAGGAGTTTCATGATTCACAAAGCCGGTCTTGGACTGAATGAGGGGTGGTCCTTTGGCCGCAGTTTATCAGGCTTCATGCGTCTCAACGCAGCCTGCCCGCGTCCTGTGCTTGAAAAAGCCATGGAACAGCTGAAACATGCAGTAGACGAAAGAAATGCATAAAAACAATGCATAAACCAATGGAGGTATAGTTATGACAAAAGAAAAGGCTAAAAAAGGATTCATCGTCCGGGCATTGGACACAGTGGAACGTGTGGGAAACGGTCTGCCTAATCCAGCCACCATCTTCCTGATACTGACAGGTATCGTGATTGTGCTGTCAGCTATCTGCGCCGCTCTCGGCGTATCCGTAACATATGATTTCCTGGACAGCGCCAGCGGCGAGATTTCACAGAAGACAGTACAGGCAGTAAACCTTCTGGCTCCTGACAGCATCCGCCACATGGTAACCACCGTGGTGTCCAACTTCACCGGATTCTTTGCGCTGGGTACCGTGTTCACCATCATGATTGGTGTGGGTGTTGCTGACGGCACCGGGTTTATGTCCGCATTGCTGCGCAAGGTGGTTGCTTCCACGCCAAAGGCGTTTGTGACCGCAGTGGTTGTATTCCTGGGCATCATGTCCAATATTGCTTCCTCTACCGGTTATGTTGTGCTGGTTCCCTTAGGGGCCATCCTGTTCATGGCTTTTGGACGCCACCCCATTGCAGGCCTTGCGGCTGCATTTGCAGGCGTGTCCGGGGGCTGGAGCGCCAACCTGTTAATCGGCACCAATGACCCCATGTTTGCAGGCATGTCCACTCAGGCCGCACAGATGATTGACCCGGGATACACGGTCCTTCCTGTCTGCAACTGGTATTTCATGATAGCTTCCACATTCCTGATCACCATTATCGGAACCATTGTTACGGATAAGCTGATTGAACCGCGCCTTGCGCCTTATGTGCCGGATGCATCTGAGGTTGTGCAGGATATTGCTGAGAACGAGAAGCGCGGCATGCGCTGGGCAGGGATTACCGCCCTGGCATATGTGATTTTCATGGCAGTGCTGGTAGTTCCCTCCAACGGGCTTTTAAGGAATCCTGAAACCCACGCATTCCTTACATCCCCATTCATGAGCGGAATCATTTTCTTCATGATGCTCCTGTTCCTGCTCCCCGGCCTTGCTTATGGTATCGGCGCCGGGACGGTTAAGAATGACAAGGACGTAGTTGCGCTGATGAACAAGACCATTGCCGGGCTTGCAAGCTTCATGGTACTGATTTTCTTTGCAGCACAGTTTACCGCATGCTTTAACTATTCAAACCTGGGAACCATTATTTCCGTATCTGGCGCCAACTTCCTGCAGTCAGTTGGGTTTGTAGGGCTTCCGCTGATTATCTGCTTTATTGTACTGACAGCATTCATCAATATTTTCATTGCGGTCGACTCTGCAAAATGGGCTATCATGGCTCCGATTTTCGTTCCCATGTTCATGCGTCTGGGCCTGTCCCCGGAGCTGACACAGGTTGCTTACCGTATCGGCGATTCCAGTACCAACATCATTGCGCCGCTGATGCCTTTCTTCGTACTGACCGTTGCATTCTTCCAGAAGTATGATAAGAAGGCCGGAATCGGAAGCGTCATCTCCACCATGCTGCCTTATTCCCTGGCATTTCTGATTGGCTGGATCATCATGTTCGCCGTATGGTATCTGCTGGGCCTGCCCTTAGGACCGGGCTCACCCATGTTCTATTAATTAAATTATATGAAATGATGCGCCGCCCATCATGCGGCAATGCCATATACACGGAATGCTTCCGGAGGCCGTCAGCCGGTCCACGGAAGCATTCCACATATAATAAACAGCCATACAGGCGGTTTAAGATAAAGAGAGGGATATGCGTTATGAAACCAAAGGAAGGTAGAATGAAAGAACTGCTTCGGGAAAGGGGGCTTGACGGGGCAATCGTGTCCTCGCCGGAGAATTTCCATTATGTCACGGGCTTTGGGGGACACCAGCACACAGTCTCAAGGCAGCCGGGTTTTACGCTGGCGGTCATGCGCTCTGACGATAAGGCGCCCACCCATATAACAACCATGGATTTTGAGGCTGCCACGTTCCGCATTAAGTCCGCGGGCCTGGGCTTTGTGGTAGACCCTTACGACACCTGGGTGGGGTTAAAGACATGGCCGGAGATCTCCCAGGGAGCAGCGCTTCCCGATAAGGCCAGGATGGAAAGCTCCGCCGATAAACTGGAGCAGTTTGTAAAGGCATGTGACCTGGCGGATAAACGGATTGGCGTTGAGATGGACTATCTCACGGTTCCGTATTATAATATGATTCGTGAGAAGTTCCCCGAGGCACGGCTGGTGGATATCTCGGATCTGTTCGTGTATGCCAGGAGCATCAAGACAGAAGAGGAAATAAAGATGTTCCGGGAACTCTGCCGCATTGCCGACCACGGCTTTACCCAGGTCAGCAGGATGGCGGGGATCGGGGTATCGGAGAAGGAGATGTCCGACTGCTTCAGGGAGGATGTCATCCGGTCCGGATTCTGTGTGCCAAGCGCCTGGTCCATGTTTTCCACAGGTCCATCCGGCGCCCGCCTGACCCTTCCGGAAGACGGGATTGTGAAGGACGGGGATGTGGTCAAGTTTGACGCAGGGGTCAATGCGGAATTTGATTTTTATACCACGGACACCTCCAGGGCATGGATTATCGGCAACGGGGACCCGGCCCTGATGAAATTAAAGGATAGGCTGTATGAGGGTCAGCGCAGGATGATTGCGGCTGCCAGGCCAGGCCTTCCTATGAATGAGCTGTATCATGCGGCCTATGACTATGTGAAGGAAATGTTCCCCTGCTACAGAAGGGGACATCAGGGCCATTCCATCAGTATGGGTCCGGCAACGGCTGAGGCCCCCTATATCAATGCCGCGGAGACAAGGCCCCTTGAGGCTGGCATGGTGCTGGCAATGGAGGTACCCTGCTATATTGACGGTGTTAACGGATTTAATATCGAGGATATGGTACTGATTACAGAAAACGGATGCGAGGTACTGACACCCTGCACCCCACATTATTTATAAGGGAGATGGACCATTGATGAAGGTTGTGATTGTAGGAGGCGTGGCAGGCGGCGCAGGAACGGCTGCCAGGCTTCGCAGGAACGATGAGACGGCGGAAATCATCATGCTGGAAAGAGGGTCATATATTTCCTATGCCAACTGCGGTCTGCCCTATTATATCGGCGGCATGATTACGGACAAGGATGCCCTGCAGCTTCAGACTCCGGAGCGTTTCCATGCACGTTTTAACGTGGATGTGCGTGTGGACAGCCAGGTGGTATCCGTGGACACGGAGAAAAAGTGCGTGGTTGTAAGGCATGGGGAAGAAACCTATGAGGAAAGCTATGACAAACTTGTACTTTCGCCGGGAGCAGGACCTGTCCAGCCGGGCATTCCCGGGATAGGGGAGAATCATGTATTTACCCTGAGGAACATACCGAATACCTATGCAATATATGATTTTGTAAAGGAACATAAACCTGTATCTTGCGCTGTCATCGGAGCCGGATTCATTGGCCTTGAGATGGCTGAGAACCTGGCTGAACAGGGCATCAGGGTGTCGGTGGTGGAAGGGGCCGCCCATGTGATGCCCCCCATTGACATGGACATGGCCCATGCAGTACATAACTATATACGGGCACAAGGGATTGGCCTTTATCTGGGACATACCTGTACGGCCATGGATAAGGACGGGATTATCTTAGATAATGGTGTCAGGGTGCTGGCGGACATGGTGATCATGAGCATCGGCGTGCGCCCGGATACAGGATTCTTAAAGGACAGCGCCATTGAACTGGGAGCCAGGGGGGAAATCCTTGTAAACCAGTACATGGAGACCTCGGCCGAAGATGTATACGCCCTTGGGGACGCGGTGTCCGTAAAACATGTGGTCAGCGGACAGAAGGTACTGATTCCCCTGGCATCCCCGGCCAATAAGCAGGGACGCATCGTGGGCGACAACCTCTGCGGCAGAAAGACTGCTTATAAGGGAAGCCAGGGCACTTCGGTGATGAAGTTTTTTGATATGACCGTTGCGGTGACCGGGGAAAAGGAAGAATCCCTGATTACCCAGGGAAGGCCTTACCGTAAGGTAATCACCACATCCGCGTCCCAGGCAGGTTACTATCCCGGCGGGGACATGATGACCATCAAGACCATATTTGACCCGGTGACAGCCGTTATCCTAGGCGCACAGATTGTTGGCGGAAAGGGCGTGGACAAGCGGATTGACGACCTGGCCAATGCAGTCCGTTTTAAGCTGAGCGGATATGACTTACAGGAAATGGAACTGGCCTATGCGCCTCCGTTTTCCTCGGCTAAGGACCCGGTTAACATGGCAGGGTATGTAATCGGCAATGTGACGGAAGGCCTTATGAAGCCCTTTTACCTGGAAGACCTGGACGGCATTCCTGAGGATGCGGTACGGCTGGATGTGCGCACCGTGGAGGAATATGCCGGGGGGACCATCCCGGGCTTTATCAATATCCCTCTGGACAGCTTAAGGGAGCGCATGGATGAACTGGATCTGACCAGGGACATATATATCACCTGCCAGATTGGGCTCAGGGGTTATCTTGCCCAGAGAATCCTTGACCAGGCCGGTGCCAGGACCTGGAACTTAAGCGGTGGGTACCGGTTCTATGAGATGATGGCAAAGGATGAACAGTCCATGGCAGCGGCCATGACCATGTGTACGGAATGCGGTATGGAAGTAAATGCAAAATAAGGTGTGGATTCGCAGGGGATTTTGGATAAATTGAAGATTGACGCAGAATGTTGGTTGGAGTAGGCTTTTATAGAAAACATTCTGCGTTGATTTTTTTGTGATTGAAAGGGTATTAAGCGGCATATTCCAGGCGTGCCATGGCATATATCGGGCAAATCATTGGACATAAGGCACGGTGGGAAGAGGACGGTAAGAGGTACATGGAGAAGAGGATTCCTGTCATTGCTCTACAGAGGCGTGGCAGAGGATGTGATGAGGAATGCCAGGACTTATCTGGTAATATCAGCCGTATCCTATCCGTTCCTGTCTGTCTATTATTCCTGCGCGGCCCTTGCATCCCTGATATCGCGGATGGCCGCCTGCTTTATCCTGCGGCTGCGGCTGGGAGGCATCCTGGTGCTGATCCATAACGGATGCGCCATCCTTATCTGGCCGGCCTTCTTCTGCCTGGCCGATGTGCTGAGGGCTGCCAATGATGTAAAATTCCCCATGTGCGTGTCCAGTGGAGCCATGGTTGTGTTCCGCATCGGCTTCAGTTTCCTGCTGGCAGCCGGACTGGGCATGGGCGCGGTGGGCGTGTGGTGGTGGTGTTAGTATATAAGTGTGGACAGGAAAAGTTGAACGACCTATACTATGAAAT
>ERZ506922.23-NODE-23-length-140590-cov-15.151179_pt1 | contig 140590 bp, 133 predicted proteins | sample MGYA00513974_ERZ506922 | MGnify/ENA metagenome assembly ERZ506922 | reverse complement strand
TGGTTGGAATTCTTATGGCACACGTCGGCCGCGAGTTTGCGGGATCCCGTGCGTTTCTGCCACACGTGTACCGGCGGGGCGTGCGCCCCGTACACATGAGGGGCGAGTTTGCGGGCCGCCCGCGAACTGGGGGCAGGCGTGTGCCGCGGGGGCGCCCCCCGGTACTCGTCTGCCCCGAGTTTCGTGCAACCCTGCAAACTCGGGCCAGGAGTGTACCGGCGCCGTGCGCCCCGGCACATGTGGGAACCTATGCTGTTGGCCGTGTCCTCTGCCTCGCCATCCCATGGGCGGAAAACCCTCGCGCGATTTCGCAGCGCGTAGCTTGGGAATGTGACCGGCCGCATCTCACTTGCTGGTCAATCGCTCCGACTCCCCGTCCGAAGCTATTCGCACGGCTCGCGATCGAGGCGGATGGCGCTGCGGTCGGCAAGGCTCGGCCAATCGCCGCCCAGCCAGACGCTCGACTCGCCAGGCCCCAGCACGAGTGGCATGCGGTTGTGCACGGACGCGACGCTTGCGTTTGGCTCCGTCGTGACCACGGAGAAGCGCTCGCCCTGCCGCACGCACGCGATGAGGAAGATGCGATGCCCGGCAAGCCGGAACGCCACCTGCGGGCGGCGGCCGCGCCTGCCCGGAGCGTCGCCATCCGCGCTGGTACGCGGGGCGCCTGGCTGGGTCCACCACTCAAAGAACGCGCGAACGGGCACGATGCAGCGTCCGTGCTCGATGGGCTCCGCCCACATGCCACGTCCGTTCGTCGCCTGACGCAGCGCCGTCTCTATCCGGGTGTTGAACACCGTGCGTCCGCCTTGTGCGGGGGAGGGAAAGCCCCACGTCAGCTGTGCGGCGGAAAGAGACCCGTCTTCGCTGGGGACGAAGAGCGGAACCTGCGAGCCGGGGTACGCGTCCGGCACCACGACGGAGGGGTCGCGCCGTGGCACGTGCGCGCGGCCTGTGACCTGCATGTACTTGAGTCCCTCCTGCAGCTCGCGCAAAAGCAGCGGGGACATCCTGTGGCACATGGCGCGCCTACCTCCCGCCGTGGGTGGGCGCGTTGCCTGCGCCGTCCGCGTTGCCCGCGTGCCTGCGGGCACGGCGCTCGCTCTCGACGCGCGCGACGGCACGGCGCAGGCGCGCGGCCCCCTCCTCGCGGCGCTCGTTGGTATAGCTGCGGATGCTCTTGAGCGTGCGGCGCTGCACCAGCGACATTCCCTCCGCGGTGCGGTGCGCGGCAGCCTCGAGGTCGGCGCCCAGCGGGCGGCGGCCAGAGGCAAGGTCGTCCACGGCCGTCTCCATCACGGCGTCGAAGTCCGCGCGGCTGCGCTCCACGCGCTGCGTCACGTCCGTGAGGGCAGAAAGCGTCAGCGCGAGGTCCGCGCTCATGAGGCCCACGGTGAGAAGGGCGAGGACCTCCCAGGCCGTAAGCGGCAGCGAGACCGAGGCGCCTCCCAGCAGCGGGCACACGAAGTAGTACAGCAGCGTGCCCACCGCGCCGAAGCAGAGCGCGAACGGCAGACAAATGCGGCCGTTTAGGTTGAGCGGAACGTTGGAGTAGTCCCACCAGCGCGCGTGGAAGCACTTCTCCAGCACGTAGGAGGTGATGTACTCCAGCACGGCGCTGCCGGCGCCGGCGCACAGGAACACCTGCCACCACGGCACGTTGGAGCTCGTCACGCCAGAGGAGCCAAGGGCCTGCGCCACGATGAGAAGCGCCGAAACGCCAAAGCCGTAGATGGGGCAGACCGGGCCAAAGAGGAAGCCCCGGTTGTCCCAGCGCTTGGTGCGAATGGCGCAGTAGGTGCACTCGTACACCCAGCCCAGCACGCTGAACAGGCCAAACCATGCCACGTAGCTGCAGATGTCCACGGCGATGCCCCCTAGGCTCGGCCTGCCGGCGCGTCGAGCGGGGCGGGCGCGGGATGGCCCTCGGCCTCGGCCGCAAGGGCCTGACGCAGGCGCTCGTAGTGCAGGAAGATGCCTTGGCCGGCAAGCTCGTCCACCTCGGTGCGGGTGGCAAGGCGACAGCCCGTGGCCTCGCGCTGCTGCAGGCGGACGTCCTTCTCGCAAAAGTCCAGGTGGAAGTGGTAGATGTCCACGATGTAGTTGTCGCCACGCGCAAGGTCCACGTTGCGGTAGCACCACACGGGCACGAGCGGCTCCGCGGACACGTCGAGGCCCGTCTCCTCGCGCACCTCGCGCACGACGGCCGCGGCCGACGTCTCGCCGGCCATCACGCCGCCGCCGGTGACCTCCCACCAGCCGGCCGCCCAGCGCTTGTCGAGGGCGCGCCGCGTTATGAGGTAGCGCCCGGACGCGTCCTCGATGATGGCGAGCACGTACAGCATGTACTCGCCCTCGCGCAGGAACGCCCCCTTGCGCGCCATGGTGCGACCGGTGGGCCTTCCGTCCTCGTCGTAGATGTCGATCTTCTCGCCCTTGGCCATCTGCCGTCTCCGATGCTCGCCCTCTGCGCCTCGCGCGTCCAACGTTCTCACATTCTAGCGCAGCCGCGTGATGGCCTGCGTGCGGCGGCGCTATGGCGCGCCGCGCCAAAGGGCAGAAAGCCAGGAGCGAATCATGGGCTTCGGGGATGCCGAGATGGTTGCGGCGGGGGGTGGGCAAAGCTGGCGTTACCACCTCATTCGGCATCATCAGCCAGGGGATTTGTGACAAGGTGTTGCGGATTGACGTCAACCGCGAGCATGCCGGGGAGAGGCGCTCGACATGCGCGACTCGGTCTTCTCCATGAACCGCAACCTGGACGCGTGCGGGCGACTACGCCGACTCGGGCATCGTGGTCGTCACCGCCGCCGCACCGTGATGTGGGGCCGCCCACGGCCATTGAATCGCATGAAAGTTAGTCTATACTTACTAAAAAGTAAGACATGACGAACATATTGCTGCAGGGATGGTGGTCATGGAAGGCGGGGAGACTGGTGCGGGGGCCGCACATTGCGATGAACATCGCGCCATTGCATGCCGGGCACGTGCCATCATCTGCGAGAACGTTGACCAGCATATTACGATTGCCGACTTGGCACGCCGCTGCGGCTGCTCGCAGACGGCGCTCAAGGAGGCATTTCGCGAGACGTTTGGCATGCCCGTGTACTCCTGGTCCAAGCATTATCGAATGATGCGGGCTGCCTACCTTCTCACGAACACGAGGCTCACCGTGGCGACCATCGCAAGCGGCGTGGGGTATGCCAACCAGTCGAAGTTCGCCCAGGCGTTCGTCGCGTGCATGCGAATGACGCCGTCCACGTGGCGCAAGCGTCACGGCTGTACGTTATGAGGCCGTCGCGCCTGCGCGGAGCGTCCATTCGGAGCATGCGAAACGGCGCCCAACACCCCTTCGTATAATGCAGGGAGGGGTCGTGTCCCCGTCGGGAGGAACGACTGACAAGACTGGAGGTACGAAACATGTCTCATCATGCTCTCATTGCTTTGGGTGGCGCGGCTGCCGCCGGCGCCATCGCGGGTCTAGCCAGCAGCGGCGCCCTGCACAAGGCGGCCGTCGCCGTCGCGGGTGCGGGGATGCGCGTGTCCGACGCCGTGAGTGCCGAGACCCAGAGCATCGTGGATGATGCAAACGACGCCGTCGCCGAGGCGCGTCGCAAGGCCAAGATCGACGCCGCAGTCTCCGAGCGCCTGTCCGATCTCGAGAAGGACATTAGGGCCGAGGTCACCGCGCAGGTTGATGCGGCTGGTGCCGAATCGTAGACAAAGCATGAGGTACAGACTCGTCTCAGAGATCCCCGGCCGCATGCGTCTGCGCTGTGGCCGGGACGTCTTTACGGAAGCGGAGGCCAGGGGCGTCTCCTACGCCCTCGTGTCCGTCGAGGGCGTGCGGCACGCCGAGGCGCATGCCGCCAACGGCTCGATCCTGCTGCTCTTCGAGCCGACGGCTCGCGATCGGGTGCTTGACGCCGTGGCCAGGCTTGACGTGCTCGCCCTGCCCCGTGTCGAGGAGGCCCGGCTGGGGGAGGGCGCAACCGAGCTCGAGGTCGCCCAGGAGAACAACCGCTTCGCCACGAGCGTCACCAGGCTCGTGCTGTTCCGCGTCGCGCGGAGGGTCTTTCTGCCCGCGCCGGTCAATCTCGTAATCAACCTCGTGCGGTCCGCGCGGGTCATCTGGAAGGGAATCAGGACCCTCCTGTCTGGCCACCTGACCGTGGAGGTACTCGATGCCACGGCAATCGCCGCGGCCCTGTACCGCCAGTCGTTCGACGAGGCCGGCTCAATCGGGTTTCTCCTGCGCCTCTCCACGCTCCTCGAGGAGCACGTGCAGAGCCGCGCCCGTCTAGCACTGCGCGACGGTATCGTCGTGCGCGCGGAGCGGGTCTGGGCCGTCGTGGACGGTCGCGACGTCGAGGTGCCGATGAACGAGGTCGGGCGCGACTTGGTGCTCCACCTCACCTCGGGGTCGGCGCTGCCGGTCGACGGCGTCGTGACCGACGGCGTGGGCGAGGTGGACGAGTCGTCGCTCACGGGCGAGGCGGCGCCGGTGCGCAAGGAGGCCGGCTCGAGCGTGTACGCGGGTTGCGCCCTCGTCGACGGCGACCTGTACGTGCGCGTGGTTGCCGAGCCCGGCTCCGCCCGCATCGACGCCATCGCGGACATGGTCGAGAGCTCCGCGAGCCTCAAGGCGTCCGTGCAGGGCAGGGCAGAGCGCCTTGCGGACTCGATGGTTCCCTACAGCTTCCTGGCGTTCTTCGCGATTCTGGCGGTCACCCGCAACCCCACGAGAGCCATGGGCGTCCTCATGGTCGACTACTCCTGCGCCATCAAGCTCTCGATGCCCATAGCCGTCATGAGCGCCATGGACGAGGCTGCCGAGGCGGGCGTGATCGTCCGCGGCGGCAAGTACCTTGAGGCGCTCGCGGAGGCGGATGCGGCGGTGTTCGACAAGACCGGCACTCTCACGGAGGCGGCGCCCCGCGTGTCGAGGGTGGTGCCCCTCGCGGACGTTCCCGAGGACGAGCTCCTGCGCCTGGCCGCCTGCATCGAGGAGCACTTCCCGCACAGCATGGCCCGCGCCATCGTCGAGGAGGCGCGCGCACGCGGCATCGACCACGCGGGTGAGCCCCACGCCGAGGTGCACTATGTGGTGGCGCACGGCATCTCCACCAGCGTCGACGGCGTGCCCATGCGCGTCGGCAGCGCCCACTTCCTCTTCGAGGACAGCGGCGTCGCGTGCCCCGACGGCCTCTTCGAGCGCATGGAGAAGATCGCGCCCACGTCCTCCGTGGTCTACGTCGCGCGTGAGCGCACCCTGATCGGGGCCATCTGCATTGACGACCCGCCGCGCGAGGACGCGGCGCCGGTGCTGGCGCGTCTCCGCGAACAGGGCATCACGCGCCAGGTCATGCTCACGGGCGACGCCGAGGTCTGTGCCCGCAACATCGCGGCTCGACTGGGGCTCGACGAGTATCACGCGCAGGTGCTGCCCGAGGACAAGAGCGGCTATGTGGAGCGCCTCCGCGACGAGGGACATGTGGTTCTCATGGTGGGTGATGGCATCAACGACTCCCCGGCGCTCGCTGCGGCGGACGTGTCCGTCGCCCTGTCGGACGCGAGCGACGTGGCGCGTGCCGTCGCCGACGTGCTGGTGCTCGACTCGTCGCTCGCCTCGATCGCGGAAACGCGGCAACTCTCCATGCGGCTCATGGAGCGCATCCGCAACGACTTCCGCCTGATTATGGCCGTCAACAGCGGTCTCATCGTGCTGGGCGTGAGCGGCGTCATCTCGCTCACCATGGCGGCATACCTCCACAACGCCACGACCGTGGTGCTTTCTGCTGCCAACACGCGCCCGCTCCTGCGCGACCATCGCCGTGAGCCCCTCGTGGCACCGTCCGTAAGGCAGATCGCGTCGGCGGGGGAGTAGTGCGGCGGCACGGTGCCCAAGACGGTTGCGGAGCCCGGGAACAACAAGGCCGTCAAACAGAGCGTCGCCGTTGCGACAAGGAACTTCGCGAAATCGCGTAGTTTGTCGCGGGGACGACGCTCGGCTTGTCGGCTGGTATCGCGAGCCTCGTTTGGTTGCGAGCCCGCATTGGTGCTTGCGAGCGGTTAGCCCGTCGAGCGGTTAGCCCGCGAGCTTCTCGCCCAGCTCCTTGAGCGCCGCGAGCGCGTCGTCGTCCGGCTCGAGGTTGGCGATCACGGTCCCGACCACGTTGACGCCGGTGTCGGCGGCACCGTCCTTCCAGGTCTCCATCCAGTCGCCGGTGCCCCAGTCGTAGGAGCCGAAGAGGGCGACGGGCTTGTCTCCCAGCTCGGGAACGCAGCTCTCCCACAGCTCCTGGAACTCGGGGTCGAGCTCCTCGGAGCCCATCGCGGGGCAGCCAAACGCCAGGGCATCGTAGTCTGCGACCTTCTCCGCCGAGAAGTCGGACCAGTCGACGGCCTCGGTGCCGGCCGCCTCCGCGATGGCGTTGGCCATCGTCTCGGTGTTGCCGGTCATGCTCCAGTACACCACTGCTACCTTGCTCATGCTTCTTCCTTCCTATCGTGGCCGCGGGTTCGCGGCCTCCGTCACTGCCCGTCGTGTTTCCGCGGGGCGCCTCAAGCCCTCACGAGCTCGCCCAGCGGGGTGCCGGTGCGAAAGCGCTCCACATAGGAGCCCTCGATGCGGTCGAGCTCCGCGAAGCGACGCCGCGCGCCGTTCGCGTCGCCGTAGCAGCGCCACCTGCCGCGGCAGATCTCGCACCCTCCGTCGATGAAGCCGATCACGTCGCCGAGCGGGTATCCCAGCGCGATGCCCACCTCGTGGGGAAAGGGAGCGTCGTGGGCGCCGTCACGGCGGGCCGCGTAGTAGGCGCCCAGCCTGCGCGCGAGGTCGGCCATGAGATGCCGCGCGTCGCGCACGTCGAGGCCCCGCGAGGCGAGGTACGTCCTGGTGTTGGGAAGTCGCAGGAGCTGCGCCACCAGGTTGTAGCGCCACAGGAGGATGGCCACCTGGCGTCCGATCGACCCCACCACGGCAAGCGCGATGCCGCGCCGTGCGAGCGCTTCGCGAAACGAGCCGACGACCTCCTCGAGCTCCGGCAAGAGCTCCTCGCTCCACTGTGGGCACGAAGCCGGCCTAAAGAGAAAGAGGGCTGCCGGCCGCTCGCCCGCGAGCACCGTGGCGGCAGATCGCACCAGCGACCAGGCGAACCCCTGGCACAGGCCGGTCGTGCGGACGTCGCACCCCTCCAGGCGCTTGGTCCTGGCACTTACGGACATGACCACCCTGTCTCCCACGGCGCCCTCCAATAGTTCACCTTGGCTAACATATTGCAATAAAGTACACCAAGGCTAACTAATTTGCAACGGAGAAGAACGTGGCGTCCGGAGGAGGGGCGGCGTCCTCACAGGCCGCGGCACTCGATATGCCTAGAGCCTCATCGCGGCTACTCCTGCGCCTTGAGGGCGAGCTGGAGCGGGACGCGCCTGATGCGGCGCATGTGCAGCAGGGCGACCACCACGTAGGTGGAGAACTCGATTGCGAGCTCCCTGACGATCACGGTGGGCGGATAGGGTACGACGAAGTTGCCGGGATAGGTGGCGAGCATCACCTTCATGAGCGCGCTCACGAGCCACATGGTGACGGGCAGGCCCACCACAAGCGACAGCGCGACGGCGATGGTGATGGACCTAAGGTAGAGCCCGCGCACCTCGCGGTCGCGATAGCCGAAGACCTTCATGTACGAGATGGCTCGGGCGCTGTGGTCGAGCACCGTCTTGGTGAGCAGGTACATGACGACGAAGAAGATGAGCGTCGCTGCCCAGACTATCAGTTGGACGGCATCGGTGAACATCCCGAGCATCTCGTCCGCAAGGTCCTTCATATCGGTGGGGGTGAGGGTGGAGGCGAGGTAGTCGGCATCGATGTCGAGCTCCTCGTCGCTCGCATAGGCGTCAAACCAGTCTGCTTCGTGGCCGAAGGTGTCGTTGAAGGCGTCCTGCCCCATGTAGACGTTGGTGTTGGCGTAGTCGCCCGTGGTGCCGTCTATCGCGAGGGCGTAGCTCTTGTCGGCATACTTGTCGTAGAGCACGATGGGATCGCCCACCTCGAGGTCACATTTGTCGAGCAGGCCCTCGCCCACCAGGACGCGTCCGTCCGAGGCGTCGACGTCCTTCCAGTAGCGCGAGTCGTCCTCGATGCCGTAGACGGAGACGTCCTCCATGCCGCCCTCTAGCCTGCGCCGGGTCTGCAGCGTGGAGAGGCAGAGCTTCTCGGCCTGGTCCACCTGCTCCTGGGTGAAGGCTCCGTCATCGGCAACGGGATGCAGCTGAGCCGCGAGGTCCTGCGCCATGTCGCCGAGGCCGGCGCCGAAAAGCCTTGCCAGCTGGTCGCGAAGGTCCTGCTGACGGCTGGTCATCTGGAGCTCGTAGGGGGCCTTCAGGGTGTAGATGTGCCTGGTGGGCATCGACGTGGCCGTGTGGTCGGCATAGTCGCTGAACGTGGGGAGGATGGTGAGCGAGAACATGAGCAGCACGCTTCCCAGGAGCACGCCGGCGAGGAGCGTGGCGAAGGTGGGGATGTTCCGCAGGAGCACGCGCAGCCTGAAGCGCGCGACGTAGCCGAGCCTCTCCGGCAGGTGCACGTTGTGGCGGCGCTTGCCGCGCGAGACCTCGTGACGGAGGAAGGCGAGTGGCGTGGCGCCGAGCTTGCGGACAAGCCCCACGAGCGTGATGCCCACGAGCATCACGAGCGGAACGATGGAGGTGAGCACGAAGATCCGGACGTCGAAGGTGGTATGGTAGGGCGGCAGGCTGTACGCGCTGTAGTACATGTGCTGCGCCATCTGCGAGAAGACCGTGTAGCCCAGGACGTTGCCCATCACGATGCTTGCGACTCCCACGAGGGCGGGGAGGGTCAGATAGTGGCGCACAATCTCTCCCTTGCGCCAACCAGATGCGCGGAGCGTGCCGATGGCCGAGGCCTCCTGCTCGATGGTGGCGTTGGTGAGGATCACGAACACGAATGCCATCACGGCGACCAGGATGTAGAAGAAGCCCATGAACATCGCGCCGTCGCCCTGCATGTCGTTGCCCAGGTAGTTGATGCCCTGGTTCTGGTCGCGGTCGAGCAGCTCGGTGAGGCTGGCCCCCGCGTCCTCGAGGGTCGTGGCCATGTTCGTCTCGCGCTCCGTGCGCTCCGCCGTGGAGAGCGTGTCGTCGTCGAAGAGGACGGAGTAGGTGTAGCTGATGGGGAAGTCGGAGAGGAGCTCGAAGCCCCCGTCGCTCACGAGGGCCACGCTGAAGGTCGTGGTGTTCATTACGATGTCGGTGTTGGAGCGCATGAGGGTCGTGTAGTCGGAAAGCACCATGACCCCGCAGACGGTGAGGTCCCTGCCCCCGACCTCGATGGTGTCGCCCACCTCGAGGCCGTGCAGCTCGCAGAAGGTGTCGTCGAGCGCGATCTCGTCGTCCGCCTTGGGGGGCCGGCCCTCGTAGTAGCTCGGGAGGTCGACCTTCGTACGGTTGCGGTAGGCACGGATGGTCACGTCGTTCCCGTCGACGGTGGCCGTCGCGTCATGGCTCCAGTTGTCGTATATGGTGGCCCCGCCCTTCTCGGCTGCGGAGCGCGCGTCGTCGCCGAGGGGCTCCGAGGTCTCGAAGCGGGCGTCCTCGACGGAGTAGCGCCCGTCCATGCCGTCCACGATCCTCTGGATGGAGGAGAGCGTCGCGAGGAAGCCGGAGACGACGCCCACCGTCACCACGAGCAGGAGGAAGGTGCCCAGGTAGCGGCCTGTCTCGTGCCTCAGCTGGCGCCCGAGGCGCCTGTGGAGGGGGTTTCTCATGGCCATCGCCTACCACTCGAGGTCGCGGGCGGGGACCGGGGAGGGGTCGCGCTCGTTCTCGACGAGGGCGCCCTCCCTCAGGCGGAGCCTCCTGGTGGCCATCCGGCCGATTGCGTTGTTGTGGGTGACGAGGATGGTGGTGCAGCCAAAGTCGTGGCAGACCCGCTCGATGAGGGCGAGAATCTCCTTGGAAGTCTCGTAGTCGAGGGCGCCCGTGGGCTCGTCGCAGAGCAGGAGCCTCGGCTTCTTGACGAGCGCGCGGCCGATGGAGCAGCGCTGTTGCTGGCCTCCGGAGATCTGGTTGGGGAACTTGTCGCGCTGGTCCCAGAGCCCGAGGGAGCGCAGCAGGTCGTCCAAGGGCAGGGGGTCTGCGGCGAGGTAGCGGCAGACCTCGATGTTCTCGCGCACCGTGAGGTCCTCGACCAGGTTGTAGAACTGGAAGACGAAGCCGAGCTCCTTTCGCCGGTACTCGCCGAGGCCCCGGTCCGAGAGGCCTGCGAGGCTCGTGCCGCCCACCACGATGTCGCCGGAGTCCGGGTGCTCGAGCCCGCCTACGAGGTTGAGGAAGGTCGACTTGCCCGAGCCCGAGGGTCCGAGCAGCGCGCAGAGCTCACCCTCCTGCAGGGTGAGGCTGATGCCGTCCAGGACATCGACGTGCGCGTCTCCCTCCCCGTAGCCCTTCCCGAGGTCCCTCACTTCCAGAAATCCATCCATCGCGACCCCCGGTCCGCGCGTCGCCCCCGCGCCGTCACATGCCCGTTTCCGTTGTCGATAAGTTAGCAGAAACTAACTCTAAGGGGGCGAGGTGCTCCAAAGGGGCACGCCGGGGAGAGGCGGCGGACGACTTTGCCGTGCGTTGCCCGTGGTCACGCGGGCGGCCATGCCTGTCTGACCAGACATTCTACACTGCGGGCGCGCGACGCACGTAGGCATACGGGTCGTGCTAGCTTTTGGACACGCGCACGTAACCCGTGGCCGGGCCTGCGTCCACCTTGCGGATCAGGCCCCGCCGGCTGAGGTCCGCAAGCGCACGCTCAATCGTACGAACCGAGACGTCCGGGCACTCGTTGCGGATGTCGTCCTTCGTGATCTTGCCGAGCCTCTTCTGAAACACCACCCACACGCGGTCCGCCTTCGTGGCGCCGCGCGTGCCCGCGAGCGCAAGACGCTCGTCGAGCGTGCGATAGCATGCGACGATGCATCCCAAGAGGTACGTGACGATGGGCGCATAGTCGTTCGTACCGTCGCCCCATCCTACGGAGCTCCGCGCGAGGGCGTCATAGTAGCCGTCCTTCGTCTGCTCGATACGGCCCTCGAGCGAGACGTACGCTCACACTCCATAGTCCGCCTTGTACAGCAGAAGTAGCGTCAGCAGGCGGCTCATGCGTCCGTTGCCGTCGTTGAACGGGTGGATGCACGCGAAGTCGAACGCGAACATGCACGCGACTAGCAGGGGATCGGCATCCCCGGCGCGCGATTCCGCGTAGGCGTCGCACAGCTCCTGCATGGCCTCGGGCACCTCGCGCGCAGGGGGAGGCAGAAAGCGCGTTTTCCTGGCGCCGCCCAGTCCAACCTCGACGATGGCGTTGTCTGAGTCCTTCCAGCGTCCTCCGATGGAAAGCCCGGTGCTTCGGAACAGGTCGCGGTGCAGCTGAAGGATGACACCGGGCGTGACGTCTATGTACTCGTGACTCTGGTGGATGGTGTCCAGCACGTCGCGGTATCCGGCGATCTGGGCTTCCTCCCGGTCGTGCGGCTCGCTTCTGCCCTCGACCACCATCCGCAGCCGGTCTCCAGAGGTGTAGATGCCCTCGATTCTGTTAGACGCCCCCGTGCTCTGTATGCGCGCCACGTCCCGCAGCGCCCTCAGCTGCTCCGGACGAGCCGTCCCATAGTGGCGCTCGCGCCCCCGGTACTCGTGGATGGCCGAGACCAGGTTCATGACCTCCGGCGTCAACAGCTCGGGGGGTACCGTGCGATAGTCGAACGTGCGCACGTGACTCCCATCTATGCCACATAAAAAATATCTACGCCAAATGATAGCAAAATGGCGTAGATAGACTGTCGCATGGGGCAGATAGGCTGCCCTGTGGCGGAGATAGGCTGCCGCACGGGGCAGATAGGCTGCTGTATGGGGCAGATGGGGCGCTCTTTCCCAAAGGGCACGCGGGCGAGAAGAACGCGCCCTTCTCGCCCGCGGCGTTGCCTAGTGGTGGAACAGCCTCATGTGGGTGAAGCACATGGCCATGCCGTACTTGTCGGCCGTCTCGATCACGTTGTCGTCGCGGATGGAGCCGCCGGGCTCCGCGATGTAGCTGACGCCGGACTTGTGCGCGCGCTCCACGTTGTCGCCAAACGGGAAGAACGCGTCGGAGCCCAGGGTCACGCCGGTCTGCGTGGCGGTCCAGGCGGCCTTCTCCTCGCGGGTCAGGACCTCGGGCTTCTGGGCAAACCACTTCTGCCACTCGCCCTCGGCCAGGACGTCGTCGTGCTCGTCGCTGATGTAGACGTCGATCGCGTTGTCGCGGTTGGCGCGGCGGATGCCGTCCACAAACTTCAGGCCCAGGACCTTGGGGTGCTGGCGCAGGTACCAGGTGTCGGCCTTGTTGCCGGCAAGGCGCGTGCAGTGGACGCGGCTCTGCTGGCCGGCGCCCACGCCGATGGCCTGGCCGTCCTTTACGTAGCACACGGAGTTGGACTGCGTGTACTTGAGGGTGATGAGGCTCACGATCATGTCAATCTTCGCGTCCTCGGGGATGTCCTTGTTCTTGGTGACGACGTCCGTCAGCAGGTCCTTGTTGATGCGGAAGAAGTTGTGGCCCTGCTCGAAGGTGATGCCGAAGACGTCCTTCGTCTCGGTGGGGGCGCACTCGTAGTCGGGGTCGATCTGGACCACGTTGTAGGTGCCCTTCTTCTTCTGGGCAAGGATCTCTAGCGCCTCGGGGCTGTAGCCGGGGGCGATGATGCCGTCGGACACCTCGTGCTTGATGTAGAGCGCCGTGCGCGCGTCGCACGGCTCGGAAAGCGCCGCCCAGTCGCCGTACGAGCTCATGCGGTCCGCGCCGCGCGCGCGGATGTACGCGCACGCGATGGGCGAGAGCTCGCCCTCGTCGTCCACGAAGTAGATCTTCTTGTCGGTTTCGGAAAGCGGCTTGCCCACGGCGGCGCCGGCGGGGCTCACGTGCTTGAAGGAAGCGGCGGCCGGCATGCCGGTCTCGCGCGAGAGCTCGCGCACCAGCTGCCACGAGTTGAGCGCGTCCAGGAAGTTGATGTAGCCGGGGCGGCCCTGCAGCACCTTGACGGGCAGGTCGGAGCCGTCCTTCATGAAGATGCGCGCGGGCTTCTGGTTGGGGTTCATACCGTACTTGAGCTGCAGCTCGTTCATGGTGTTCCTCTCGTTGTAGGGTTGTGCGCCTGTAGCCGGATGGGGTGCCGGCGTGCCGCCGGCTTGCGGCGCGTGCGCGGGCTAGTCGCCCAGGTTCTTGTTGAACAGACGGACGTCGCCGTCCACGTTTGTGTACAGGCTCACCTTGTTGTCCGCGTTGAGCGCGGCCCAGACCTCGTCAGGCTCCGGCATGGTCACCTCGACGGGCTCGCCGGCAAAGCTGGGCAGCGGGTTGCCGTCGCCCTGGTACGTGCTGATGAAGTAGCCGTGGCCCTCGTCGGCGCCCTCGTACGTGAAGAACTCGCGCACGCAGCGGCCGCCGTCTGCGCTGCCGTGGTCCTCCGCCTTCAGGATGGACAGCTCGAAGCTGCCGTCCGCGTTCACGATGCAGCTGATGCGCGGGGTGAAGTTGGGCCCGTCCGGCTCGAACTTGCGCGCCATGCATCCGTCGCGGAAGCTGTTCTTCTCCACTATGGTGTCCGTCTGGTCGCCGTTGGTGACCACCAGCGCGTCGCCCATGGTACGCACGGGGTGGTAGATGATGAGGCTGGGGTCCTCGAGCTTCGAGGGGTCGTGCGCCTCGGTCATGATGCCGTCGTCCGTCTTGGTGAAGACGCGGTTGCGGCTGTTGGAGCTGCGCCCCATGATCCAGTAGTAGACGCGGCCCTTGCCCACGACGATGCCGCGGCCGGGGTAGGGGTTGTTGCACAAAAGCTCGAGCAGGTCCTGCATGGTCTCCCTTTCTCTTGGCGCAGTCCAAGGGAGCCAGCCCGGGCACACAAAAGGGCAAGGCACCCCTTTCGGAATGCGCTTGCCCAGACGGTCGGCGGTTTGTCTCACGCTGCTTCCCCGTGGTAGCCCACGATTATCCGTCAGTAACAGCGCGTTCTTGCCCACTACTGTAGCACGGCGCCGCGCCGTGGTCCGCGAGCGTCGCCGCGGCGCGCCACGCCCTACGGTTTTCCCACGAGTCCTCCGGCGGGCGCGCCTTATGCAACGCGGGCGTCGGTTTTCAGGCGTCAGTTCTGCGTCACGACGGTCGAAAGCGGCAGGCGCTGCACCCTGACGGTGCGGAAGGCGGCTGTGGTGCGGGTGGTAGTGTTGGATGGAGCGCCTCACTATCTGACAAGAACGCAATTTGTCAGATAGTGAGGCGTCTGCGTGGGGAAATGGGCGTCTTGGACCCCCCCGACCCACTCACTTTCTGACAGAAGTGGGATCTGTCAGATAGTGAGGCCCTGGGGCCCACCACTATCTGACAGAAGCATGACCTGTCAGATAGTGACAACCACTTTCTGACAGAAGTGCGATCTGTCAGAAAGTGAGACCCTAGGGAGCCTTTTCGCCGTATATCACCCGTTTAAGCCCATCACTATCTGACAGGAATGCGACCTGTCGGATAGTGATTCAACTAGTGATTATGCTACGCAGAAGGGCGGACCACCGTTTGACACGATGGCCCGTCCTTGCAGCTGGAAAAACCTGAGTCGCCTTGCTTACTCGCTAGACGTGTCGAAGTAGTCGACCGATGCCTCGACGCGTGCAGGGGCGGCGGACGTGTAGGCCTCGAGCTTTACTGTCTCGCCAGCCTTCCAGGAATCGATGTTGGTGTAGGTCTCTTCCTGCTTTACGCCGTTCTGGTCGTACAGAGAGAGGACAATGGAAAGATTCTTGATGTTGTACTTCGTGGTGTTCTGTCCGGTTGCGGTGAGGGTGTAGTTACCGTATCCATCGTCGGTCGTGCTCCACTGAAGGGAGGAGACAAGAGCGTTCACCGCGTCCTTCTCGTCGTTCTGCGCCTGTGCGGCCTTACCGTTGTCGACAAGCTCCTTCAGCGTGTCGGCGTACTGGTCGCTCACCTTGAGGTCGTACTTGTCCACGAACTTCTTGATGACGGCCGTCCTCTTGTCGTAGGTCTCGCTCCACTTGGTCCAGAAGTCGGCTCCGCTCATCGGGTACTTCTCGACGACCTTGCGAGACTCCTCGAGCAGCTTGATGTAGTCGATTACGTCCTTCTGCTTGTCGGAGTTCTTGAACTTGCGGTTCCTGAGCGGCTTGTCCTTCTTGAGCTCGGCGTCGATCCACTTCTTGTAGTCGGTCGCCGTCGCCTCCTTGCCGGATGCGTCCTGCTGATCGGTCAGGCGCCACCTCGCTTCGAGCCCGCTCGCGATGACCTGCATCGCGCTGTCATCGGCGTAGTCGTTCGACGTACTGGCGTCCTTGTTGCCAGAGTTCCCACCGCATGCGCTGATTCCCACGAGCAGCAGAAGCGCGGCGCAGATGCCCAAGAGCCTCTTCCTCATGATTCCCCCTCCATTGTTCGTACACAAATGCAGTGATGAACAAGATAGCTGAATGGAAGATGAATGCATAGCTCTTTGTCTCTCAACGGACTGTCAGCGGGATTGCTTCCGCGGGCAGTCGAAGGTCGTGCGTCTTGAATAGCGATTGTATTGGAAAAGACGGACCGCGCCACGGAATCCTTCGTGGCGCGGCCTTTGTTGCGCTTTCTATCTGTGGGCTGAAGGTACGTCCGCCAGCGTGCGGCTTACTCGCTTTTACGCTTGCCTGCCGAGAAGAGCGCGCCCAGACGGTCGATGAACGACTCGCTCTTCGTGGCGTCGCCGCCCTTGGACTCGGACTTCGAGCTGCCCTTGGAGCCGTCGCCCTTCTCGCCCGTGGACTTCGCCTCCTTCACGCCGTCCACGACGTAGACAAACTGCACCTCGCTCACGTTGGTGTTCGACGGGTCCACGAACGAGTGCAGCTGGTAGTCCTGACCGAGCTTCTCTTTGATGGTGTCCTTGAGCCTGTCGATGACCTTCTGGTCGATGCCGTCGGTGGAGGACCTCAGCGTATCGAGGCCGTCGGCGAGCGTGGCGGAGCCGCTCTGCGTCTGCGACGTCCCGCTTGCAAGCGTCTTGAGGCCGCCGTCGAGCGTGCGCGCGCCGGACGCAAGTCGCGCGGCGCCGCCGTCGAGCTTCGTGGCGCCGGAGTCCAGCGTGTCGAGGCCGCCCTTGAGCTGCGAGGCTCCTCCCGCGACCCGGCTCGCGCCGGATGCCGCGGCTGCCGCGCCACCGTCCAGCTGGCCGGCACCGCTCGCGATGCCAGACACCGCGCCGCCGATCGTGGAGGTGCCGCTCGTGGCCTTGAGCGAGCCCACGAGCGCGCTCACGCCGGAGGACACCTGCGCCGCGCCGTCGGACAGCTGCTTGAGCTGGCCAAGGTCGATGGCGCCCAGCTGCTGCTGCGTCTTGCCCACGAGGGCCTGCGAGCCATCGAGCGCCTTCTGCGAGCTGGTCAGCACGTCCGCGGACTCGCCGGTGACGTCCTTGATGCCGCCTTGCATCTGCGAGAGCGTGCCCTTGAGCGCCTCGGCGTCCTTCTGGAGCTTTGCGCCCGCCGCCTGCATGCCTTGCAGAGAAGTGCCAAGGCCCTTGATCGTGGTAAGCGCGCTGCCGGAATCGTCCGCCGCCTTGCCGGCGTACGTCGATGCTGTGGCGGCGTAGCCCCATGCCGTGGTCGCGCCCTTCTCGGCGGCCTTTGCCTGATCGTCTGCGGCCTGGACCTTCGCGCGCTGGTCGGCGGTGAGCGAGGCGTCCGCCAGGAGCGCGTCCAGCTGCTGGCTTGCGGAGTCCGCGCTTGCCGCGGCCGCGTCCGCGGACTGCTTTGCGCCGTCCGCCGCCTGCTTGGAGCCCGTGGCCTCTGCCCGCGCGGTGCCGGCGGACGTGCCCGCCTCCTGCAGCGCGGTCGTGAGGCCGCCCGTGCCCTGCTCGATTGCGGTGAGATCGTCCTTCACGGCCTCCGCCTGGGTGATGGCGCCCTGCGCCGCGGTGGACATGGAGCCCGCCTGAGACTTGATGCCCTCGAGCTTCTGTTGAATGCCGTCGAGCGTGGCGCGCGTCTGGCTGAGGCCCTGGTTGACGGTGAGGAGCTGCTGGGGCAGGGTGGCGGAAAGCGCCTGGTAGAGCTGCTGCGTGCCGCCGGAGACCTGCTTCGCGCCGGAGTCGAGCCTGTCGAACGTGCCGCCCTGGCTGCGCAGGGTGTCGCGCAGGGCGCCGGCGCCCTGGCTAAGCTGTCTTGCACCTGCGGCCAGCCTCGCGTTGCCGCCGCTGAGGCTTGCGCTGCCGGATGCGAGCGCACCCGCGCCGGCGGCAAGCTTGTCGGTGCCCGCCTTTGCCGCGCTGGTGCCCGCGGCAAGCTGGTCGGCGCCCGTGGAGAGCGCGCCCGCGCCCGCGGCCGCCTGTCCGGCGCCGTTGGAGAGAAGCCCCAGGGCGTCGCGCAGCCTTGCGCCGCCGGCGTCCAGCTGGCTCACGCCGTTCTGCAGCCTCGCCGTGGCGTTCGTGAGCTCGGACGTGTCGATCTTGCTGGTGTCGAGGCTCAGGTCAAGCGGCATCGCGGCAATCTGCCAGCCGCCGTACGCAAAGTCGTGCGCGTCGCCGGTGATGTGCCAGTCGCCGTTCTGCCCCGGGATGAGCAGATACGTCAGGACGGTGTTGCTGCCGCTGGTGGCGATGGTGGCGTTGCTCGCGTCGTCCAGCTTGAAGTTCTGGTTGGGGAACGTCCCCTGCGCCTGCAGCAGGAAGCTCTTGGCGAAGTCCGCCGTGGCGGAGTCGTCGTCGAGGCCGCTCACCTTGAGCTCGATGTCGAGCCTGCCGTCCCTTCCCGCAAGCTCGCTCGGCTTCACGACCTTGCCGTCAAGCCGATACGTTATCTGCACCGTCCAGGGGAGCTTGGTGTCCTTGTCAAGGTTGCCCTGGTAGTAGAACGGCTCTCCCGCCACGGTCGTGAGGTCGACGGAGCCGTCCTCCTGCTCCAGCTTCTTGGAAGAGGTGAGGTTCGTGACCTTCTTGTACGTGCCGGGGTCCTTGATGTCCACCTTGTCCGGCGTCTCGAACGCGTTCACGACGTACGAGCCGCCGGAGGCGCCCGTGGCGTCGGTCTTCGTGTACACCACCTCGCGCTTTGCCGTGGAGGCGGTGCTGGCCCCGTGAGCCACGCTCTTCTCGCCCGTGGCGCCGGACTCTGCCGCGATGGCCTGAGTTGCGCCAAACGGGATGGTCATGCTGAAGCTGAGGACTGCGCCGACGGCGCCGGCCGCGACCCTCTTTGCAAGGGGGATGGTTGATGCGTTCGTCTTGCTCATGTTAGTCACTCCGTTCGTGAGAATGTGCGTTGGTTGCACGCCGCGGCCGTTGCGCCGCGCGGCGTTGGTGCCGTTGCGGCCGCTAGGCGGTCTGGCCCTGCCCGCCGTCCGCGGGCTGCGCCGCGGGCTGCGGATCGCCGCGATAGAAGCCGATCTTGTAGCTGGTGACGCGCACGAAGCCGTCAAGCAGCGTAAACAGCAGCGGCAGCACGAAGAAGATCAGGATGACGCTGATGAGGGCGCCACGGGCGATGAGCATGCCCACCTGCTGGATCATGGGGCTGGACACGCTTAGGTAGATGCCGAGACACGCCAGGATCAGGATGGAGCTCGACGTCATGATGGGCTGCGCGGTCTTCTCGATGGACTGGATTGACGCGTCCGCCTTGGGCATGCGCCTGCGACGTGCCAGGTACTCCTCCGTGAAGATGATGGCGTAGTCCACGGCGGCGCCCAGCTGCACGGCGTCTATCACGAGGAACGCGACGAAGTTGATGGTCTGCCCCATGAGGTAGGGGACGGCCTCGTTCATCCAGATGGAGACCTCGATCGCCATGATGAGGATGACGGGGATCGAGACGGACCTGAACATCACGAGCAGCACGGCGCCGATGGCCAGTATGGAGGCGAGCTTGACCGTGGTGGAGTCCACGGACGTGACGGACTTGATGTCCGCGTAGCTCACGGCGTTGCCCACGAGGCGATACCTGTTGCCGTAGCGCGCCCTGCACAGGCCGCGCACCCTCTTCACCAGGTCGAACGCCTGCCGGGACTCGTCCGGGATGCGCGACGTCAGCACGATGCGGCTGTAGCCGCCGCTGAAGAGCTGCTTAATCTGGCTCTTGTCTGCCAGCTGGCGGGGCAGGGCCGAGCTCGCGATGGTGGAGTACGAGAGCACGCTCTTGGTGGTGGGGAGCTTCTGCAGGTCCTCCACCAGGGCGTTCTCGTCTCCCCAGTGCTCCGCGGGCACCATGATGGCCCAGGTCTGCGACTTGCCAAACGCCTTGTCGATCACGTCGCCGTCCAGCTTGACCTGCGAGGTGGGCGACATGTTCGCCGCGGACCCGTACGTGAAGCTCACGGACTGCGACGCCAAGAGCGCCGGCACGGCCAGCACCGCCGCGATCACGAGCGCGGGCACGGCCCCGGCGTGGCACACCTTCGCCATGCGGTGGAACCCGCGGAAGAACGGCCTGTGCATGGTCTTTTCCACGAGCCCGCGCATGTTGTACAGGATGCAAGGCATGAGGAGCGTGATGGAGAAGAACGAGCACACGATGCCCTTGGCCAGTGCTATGCCCATGTCCGCGCCGATCAGGAACTGCATGGCGCCGAGCGAGAGGAAGCCGAAGAACGTGACGGCCGCGGAGCTGAGGATGACGGGGAACGACTTCGTCATGGCAGCCACCATGGCCTCGAACTGGTCGTCGGTCTCCTGCTGCGCGCGGCCGAAGTTCGTGAGCAGCACGATGGAGTAGTCCATGGAGACGGCGAGCTGCAGCACGCTCGCCACGAGCTGCGTGATGGAGGATATGGTGCCGCGGAAGACGTTCGTGCCCATGTTGAGCACGATCGCGACGCCGATGGTGAGCAGCATCACGATGGGGTGCAGGTAGCTGGTGGTGTTGAGCGCGACCACCACGAGCACCACGATCACGGCGATAGTCATGATCTTGCCCATGTCCGTGTTGATGGTGGCCATGTTGGCCGCGTCGTCCGCGGCCGAGCCGTCGATCGCGACGGTCTTCGCGCCGGGCACCGCCTTCGCGAGCGCGCGGATGTGGTCTATCTGGCTCTGCTTCACGCTGGACTTCAGCACGGCCTGGAACAGGTAGCCCTTCCCGTCGTACCAGTCGGCGATCGTGTCCGCGTCCTGGGTCTCGAGCGGCTGGTCCACGTCCGTCTCGTCGCCGAGCCACGTGACCGAGATGACGTCCTTCTCGCCCTTCAGGCGCCTGTCGAGCACCTTGGCCTGCGGCAGGCCGATCCCCGTGACGTAGACGCGCGCGTTCGTGATGTCGTTGCCGTAGATGCGCTTCATGGCGTCCAGGTCCTGCGACGACTTTGCCGTCGGCGGCAGGTAGTCGCTCATGTTCGCATCGATCTTCACCTGCGGAATCAGGCATGCGCAGATGACCGTCAGCGCCACGAATACGCCGATGACCACCCTGCGGTGCCTGAGGACCCCGCGAAACAGCCTCTCCATCCTCCCAGGTGCTCCTTTCGGTCGCGTTCGCCGGCACGTCGTGCCGCTCCGGTCGAACATCCGTCCTAAGACGCTCACATGTGGTAGAACATACACATGTTGAAAAATACCCAAGCACCTGGCGGGCACACGGCAGACGGGCTTTTTGGACAGCATTTCGAATCATGTTTAAAATCCGACAGAGCTCCACACAGGTGTGCGAGAGGAACGTGGCGCCGTCCTGGCGTCGAGGCACGTGGGAGGTAGCGTGGAAGCCATCAGAAACCGCAACGCGCAGAGGTCCGTCCGCCTTCTTGAGGAGGCCCTGACCCTGCTCATCGCCGAGAAGCCGTACGACAAGATCACCGTATCCGACATCACGCGCCGGGCAGACCTCAACCGCGGCACGTTCTACGCGCACTTCGACAGCGTGGACCAGCTGATGCGCCAGACGATGGACGACCTGACCGAGAAGGTCTCCGCCTCCATGGACCCGCTGGTCACGAACTCGTTCTTCCAGGACCCCATGCCGTTTCTGCGCCAGATAAGCGACTTCGTGTGCGACAACCTGGCCCTGACCCGCAAGCTCGTGGACAACGACCGCCTGGGGCCGTTCCTGGGCGCGCTCATGGACCGCATAGAGCGCCACCTGCACGACATCGCCCGCAGCGAGGACCCGGAAGGCGGCAACTTCCCGCTCGAGACGGTGGACTTCCTCTTGGGCGGCATCCGCAACGCCTACGCGTCGTGGCTGGAGGGCGCGTACGGGAACGAGGGGATAGAGGACCTCAACCAGAGCCTGTGCGCGTTCATCAAGGCGGTCGGCGTGGTGCTGGAGCGGCGCAGGCGCGAGCGCGCCGGCGGCGAGGGCGGGGAGGACTAGCGATGGATGCGAGGTACGCGGACGCGGCCGAGAAGATCGTGGCCAAGCTTGACCGCGACCGCCTGCTTGACCTGGGCGTCGGCGCGGACTTCTGGCACACGAGGGCGTACCCCGAGGCGGGCGTGCCGGCGCTTGCCGTGAGCGACGGGCCGTCGGGGCTGCGCCACCAGAGGCCTGGCGCGCGGGACATGGCGGACTCCGAGCCCGCCACGTGCTTCCCGGCGCTGGCGACGGCGGCGGCCACGTGGGACCCGGAGCTCGTGGAGCGGATGGGCGCCGCCATCGGGAGCGAGGCCCGCGCGCAGGGCGTGGGTGTGGTGCTGGGGCCAGGGCTCAACATCAAGAGGAGCCCGCTCTGCGGCCGAAACTTCGAGTACTTCTCGGAGGACCCCCTGCTTGCGGGCACGCTCGCCACGAGCCACGTGCGCGGCGTGCAGTCCACGGGCGTGGGCTCGTGCATCAAGCACTTTGCCGTGAACTCGCAGGAGTACAGGCGCTTTGGCAACGACAGCGTGGTTGACGAGCGCACCCTGCGCGAGATATACCTGCGTGCCTTCGAGATGGTGGTGCGCGACGCCAGGCCGCAGATGGTGATGAGCGCCTACGTGATGCTGAACGGCGTCTATTGCAGCGACAACCGCCACCTCCTGCGCGATATCCTGCGCGACGAGTGGGGCTTCGACGGCGTGGTGGTGACGGACTGGGGCGGCATGCACGACCGCGCCGCCGCGTACGAGGCCGGCTGCGACCTGGCCATGCCCGGCGGCGGCACGCACCTGCAGAGGCGGGCGGCGACGGCGCTGGACTCCGGCACGCTGCGCGAGGGGCGCGTGCGCGAGAGCGCCCGCAGGCTCGTGGCCCTTGCGATGGCGCATGCCGGCGGAGCCGACCCCGCCGCAACGGACGTCGCGGCAAACCGCGAGGTCGCGCGGCACGTGGCCGCCGAGGGCCACGTGCTTCTGGCCAACGACGGCACGCTGCCGCTTGCGGCGGGCGCCCGCGTGGCGCTCATTGGCCAGATGGCGGAGCGGCCCCGCTACCAGGGAGGCGGCTCCAGCCACATCAACGCGCGGCGCGTCGCGACCATGCGCGGACTGCGTCCCGGCTGGTCGTACGCCGCCGGCTACGACGCGCGCACCGGCAGGACCACGCGGGCGCGCGTGGAGGAGGCCGTGCGCGCGGCGCGCGAGGCAGACGTGGCCGTGGTGGTCGTGGGGCTTCCCGAGGCCATCGAGTCCGAGGGATACGACCGCGCGGACATGCGCCTGCCAGGGGGCATGAACCGCCTGGTGGCCGCCGTGGCCCAGGCAAACCCGCGCACCGTGGTGGTGCTGCAGTGCGGAAGCCCCGTAGAGCTGCCATGGGAGAAGGACGTGGCCGCGGTGCTGTGCGCGGGCCTTGGTGGCGAGGCCGGCGCCGAGGCGACGGTCGACGTGCTGGAGGGCGCGGCCAACCCATCGGGAAAGCTGCCGGAGACCTGGCCGCTGCACGCCGATGACGCGCCGTGCGCGGGGTGCTGGGGCGAGCCGCACCGCCAGTCGCAGTACCGCGAGGGCGTCTTCGTGGGATACCGCTACTACCAGACGGCGGGCGTGCCGGTGGCGCACTGCTTTGGGCACGGGCTTTCCTACACCAGCTTCGCGTACGGCGCGCTCGCGGTGGACGCCGCAAGCCGCACGGCGAGCTTCGACGTCACGAACGTGGGCGGCGTCGCGGGCGCGGAGGTGGCCCAGGTGTACGTGGAGCCGCCCGCCGGCGGCCTGCCGCACCCGCGCGTGCAGCTTGCGGGCTTCGCGCGCGTGGAGCTTGCCCCCGGCGAGACCCGCCGCGTGAGCGTGGCGCTGGACAGGGGGAGCCTCTCCGTCTGGGACGGCGCGTGGAAGCTCGTGGGCGGCACCTACCAGGTGCTCGTGGGCTCCTCGGTGGAGGACGTGCGCCTGCGCGGTGCGCTGGACGTTGCCGGCAAGGGCATCGCCGCGCCTGGCAAGTTCGCGGGCACGTGGTACCGCTCGCTGGAGGGAAGGCCCACGGAGGAGGACTTCCGCGCCCTTCTCGGCGGGCCCGTCCCCCCGGAGGCGCACCACGCCAGGGGGACGTACGACGAGACGGACTCGCTGCTAGAGATGGCGCAGACCTCCGCCGCGTGCCGCTTCGTGGCAAACCGAATCAAGGGCTCGGTGGAGCGGCAGTACGGCGACCCGATGGACCCGCAGTGCCGCATGTCGATTGCGTCGAGCGTGGGCTGCGCGCTGTTTGGCCTGGTGAACTGCTCTGGCGGTGCCTTGCCCGCAGGCGTTGCGCGGGCGCTCCTCAACCTCGCGAACGGCCGCGCGCCGTGGCACCGGGGCTGACGGGGCGCCGGGGCTGACAGGGCGCCGGGGCTGACGCGCGGCGCTAGAGCTGCAGCAGCTCGAAGGACGAGAAGAGCTCGTCCGCGGCAGAGAGGTCCTGCGGGACGCTCGATCCCGTGTACCCCAGCGTGTGGACGCCCGCGGCCTGCGCGGACGCCACGCCGGAGGGGGAGTCCTCGAACGCGACGGCCTCGCGCGCCGCAGTCCCAAGCGCCTCGAGCGCACGGGCGTACGGCTCTGGGTCCGGCTTGTGGCGCGCGACGTCGTCGCCGCCCACGACGAGGTCCACCAGGTCAAGAAGGCCTATGCGCCGCAGCGCCGTCACGACGAGGCGGTGCTGCGTGGTCGAGACGACGGCCACGCGCGTGCCGCCCGCGCGCAGGCGCCCCATGAGCTCGCGGGCGCCGGGCGACGCCTCCAGCGGCATCTCCTCGTAGATCACGTCGCTGGGACGTCGGTGCGCGAAGAACTCCCGCGCGCTCACGTCCATGCCGTGCGCCCGGAAGAGCGCCGGGATCGACTCCAGGCCGTCGGTCCCGGCGAGCGAGTTCTTCTCGCCCTGCGTCGGCGAGATGCCAAAGTGGGCGTAGGCCTCCTCGTCGAGCTCGATGCCAAAGCGCTCCGTGTCCGCGAGCGTGCCGTCGAAGTCGAAGAGCGCTGCCCGGATGCGCGACGGCCGTGGTGTTACCATGGTGCCTCCCGTGGGTGTGGTGCCGATGTGCCGTCCATTGTAGCGTGGCGACGAGTTTTGCTCGGGAGTGACAAGTCGTGATGCGTGCACTCTATATTTCGACTTATGGATTAAGTCGAATTATAGATAGCTCATAATTTGAGTTGTGCCGTAAGTCGTATTATGGAGATCACAAATTTCGAGTTGCGCGAGGGAGGGCGGCCATGGGACGGTACCACGAGGCGTTCTGGGAGCCGGACCCGACGCAGCTCTCAAGGAGGGGGCGCAGGGGCGGGCCGTACAAGTGGTACGAGCCCACGCGGCTGTCGGAGCTCGACCTCGCGCTTTCCGGCGACGTCGTGAGCGACGTGCTGCGGGCCGAGGACGCCCTTGCCGCCAGGCGTGGCGGGTCAGCCACGAACACGGAGGGCATTGCCCGTCTGCTGCTGCGTGCGGACGCGGTGGCCTCCAGCAAGATCGAGGGACTCTCTATTGGGGCGCGGCGTCTTGCCAGGGCGGAGCTGCACGAGTTTGACCCGACGAACATGCGGAGCGACTGGCGCGCTGCGGCAGTGCTGGGAAACATCCATGCCATGGAGCGCGGGGTGAGGATGGCGGGCGAGCTTGGGGAGCTGGACGTGTCGTCGCTCCAGAGGATTCACGAGGAGCTCTGCAGGGGAACTGACATCGAGGGTTTTGGCGGCATCGTGCGCACGGAGCAGAACTGGATCGGCAGCAGCGGGGCGAACCCACTTGACGCGACGTACGTACCGCCTGTGCCGCAGATGGTACCCGAGCTCCTGGACGACCTCATGTCGTTTGCGAACAGGACCGACGTTCCACCCGTGGTGCAGGCGGCGCTCTGCCACGCGCAGTTCGAGTCCATCCATCCGTTCCTGGACGGCAACGGTCGCGTGGGCAGGGCGCTCATCCAGGTGGTGCTGTTGCGGCGCGGCGCGGTGGGCGAAGGGGTCCCTCCCATATCGCTTGCGCTCGCCACGGACGCGCGGGAGTATCGCGCGTGCCTGTACGACCTGCAGCACTGGACGGAGCGCGACGAGGGCCGAAAGGCCATCGACAACTGGGTGTCGCTCTTCTCGGCCGCCGTCGTATCCGCCTGCCGTGACGTGGACGAGATTTCCGCCGGCATGGATGCCATGAGGGAGCGTTGGGTGGAGCGCCTGGGGCACGCGCCGCGCAGGGGGTCTGCGCTCGAGGCGCTCCTTGTGGAGGTGCAGAACGCGCCGGTCTTCTCTGTGGAGTCGCTCGTTGCCGCGACGGGACGGTCGACCTCCTCCGTGGGCGCTGCCGTCAACAGGCTGCAGGAGGCCGGCATCATCGCGCTGACCACGCGCGGGAAGAGGAACCGCGTCTTCGAGGCGCCAGAGGTGCTCGAGGAGTTTGGCATAATCGAGCGCAGGCTTGCGTCCCCCGCTCGGGACACGAGGGTGGCGAAGCCGGCAAGGCCGGTCCCGGAGCGGGACGGGAAGCATAAGGGGTAGCGGCGGCGCCGCGAGTGAGGAGGGGCAGTGCCCAGCGAGTACGCAGAGCTCGTGAACGCGATATTCAGGGACAGGCCGTGGGACGCGTCCCCAGAGGCGCACGTGCACGACGGCGACGGCGCCTCTGCCAGGCGGACGCCGCGCACGCCTAAGGGCGTGACGGTCGAGAAGATCGACCTCAACGGGCTGGGAGGCGAGTGCCTGACGAAGCGGGGCAACGCGGGCTGGGTGCTCTACGTGCACGGCGGCGGGTACATGTCCGGGTCTGCGCGCGAGCGCCGCGAGGTGTGCCAGTACATCGCGGACGTGCACGGCCGCAACGTGATGAGCTGCAACTACCGCCTTGCCCCCGAGCACCTGTGGCCCGCGCAGATCGACGACACGCTCGCGGCGTGGCAGGGCGTGCTCGCGCGGGGCATCGACCCCGCGGACGTGATCGTCGCCGGGGAGTCCGCGGGCGGCACGCTGGCCCTCTCGCTCGCGTTCGTGCTCAAGGGGCGCGGCATGGCGCAGCCGGGCGGCATCATGGCGCTGTCGCCCTCCGTCACGCAGGCGGAGAGCCTCCCGTCGCACTCCGCAAACGTCGCCACGGACTACCTGCTGCGCGACGCGGTCGAGAAGGGCGCCCTCCGCATGGTGTACGGCGGACCCGCCTGCACGGAGGGGTTCCTGCGCGACCCGGTGGTGTCGCCGCTGTACGGCGACTTCTCTGGCCTGCCGCCGGTGTTTCTCTCCGCGTCTGACACGGAGTGCCTGGTGGACGACGCGCGCGTGCTCTACCAGCGGCTTTGCGAGGCGGGGCACCCCGCGGCGCTCGACGTCAGGCACGGGTGCCCCCACGCCTTCCAGATGTTTCCCCGCATGCCGGAGGCGCGCGACGCCCTTGCCGCGGGCTTTGCGTTCTTCGACCGGCAGGCGCGGGCGTAGCGATTCCTCGCCCGCCGCGGTTCGACCACGGCCCAGCTACGGCCGCGCTACAGGCCCTGGATCTGGCAGGAGCGCATGGTCTCGAGCGCGGCCTCGTGCTTCTGCGGCGTGACGCCTGCGCAGCACGCGGGGTCCACGGAGATGCGCGCCTCCGGCAGCACGGCCTTCAGCAAGAGCGCGTTCGACACGACGCAGATGTCCGTGCACAGGCCCACGAGCTCCACCTCGAGCTCGTCCTCCTCGGCCATCTGCCTCACGGCGCGCGCGAGGTCCGTCGATCCAAACGTGGGCTTGTCGAACACGTGGTCCGCCGGCACGAGCTCCGCGACCTCAGGGCGCAGCCGCCAGCCGTCCGTCTCCCTTATGCAGTGGGGGATGGGCAGGTACGTGCCCTCCTGCGTGGAGAGGTAGTCCGCGGGGTGCGTGTCGCGCGTGGCGAACACGTCGCGCGCCGGGTACGAGCGGATCTTCCGCACGACGGCCGGGACAATGGCCCGCGCCTCCGGCGTGCCGAGCGCGCCGTCGACGAAGTCGTTCTGCATGTCGATCACGATCAGGATCTTGCGCATGGTGCCTCCCTCTGCGATCGGGCCACCGTGGCCCGCACCCGTTCCCACCTGCATGCTACCGCGTATCGCGCGGCCGCGTGCCGCACGGCCGCGGCGCCGGGCGAGAAGGGCTTGGCCGCCGGTGCCGGCGACGACGCCGGGGCTTCTCGGCCGCGCCGGCCGTGACGCCGGGCCGGCAGGCGGCTACAATTGCATCGCGCGGGCGTCCATGGGGGACGCCGCGACGGCGTGAGGGGGCTGGCGTGTCTGACGATGTTGCCGCAAGGGTGAGCGAGGGCTACATGCCCTTTGGCGAGTGGCAAACGTACTATCGCATCGCGGGCGACGTGCGGGCGGGGCTTGACGCGGGCAAGGCGCCGCTCGTGTGCCTGCACGGGGGCCCGGGCTCCACGCACAACTACATGGAGCTGCTTGACCCGCTGGCCACGGACGGCCGTGCCGTCATAAGCTACGACCAGCTGGGCTGCGGCAACTCGTACGTGGAGGGGCACCCGGAGCTGTGGCGCGCGAAGACCTGGGTGGACGAGCTCGAGGCGCTCGTGACGTACCTGGGGCTCACGCGCTTCCACCTGCTGGGGCAGTCTTGGGGCGGCATGCTCGAGATAACGTACCTGGTGGAGCGCCAGCCCGCCGGCGTGCTGAGCGCCACGCTCAGCAGCACGCTGCCGTCCTCGCAGCTGTGGGGGCGCGAGCAGCACCGCATGGCGCGGATGCTTCCCGAGCCAGAGTGGCGCGCGCTCGAGCGCGCGGAGGAGACCGGCGACTTCCGGGGCGAGGCCTACCAGCGCGCGATCGACCACTACATGCAGCTGCACTGCGCGGACCTTGCGTACGGGCCGGACGCGCCGGAGTGCCTGCGCCGCCCCAAGCGCAGCGGCACGGAGTCGTACGTGACGGCGTGGGGCCCCAACGAGCTCACGCCCGCCGGCACGCTGCGCGACTGGGACTACACGGACCGACTGGGCCAGATCCGCGTGCCCACCCTGGTGGTGAGCGGCACGGACGACCTGTGCACGCCGCTCGTGGCCAAGACCATGGCGGACGGCATCCCCGGCGCGCGCTGGGAGCTGTTCGAGGGGTGCCGCCACATGTGCTATGCGGACGACACCCCTCGCTACCTGCGCATGATGCGCTCGTGGCTTGCCCAGAACGATTAGCGGGCACGCCGCGTCTTGGCGCCAGGCCGCGGCCGCGCGCCTTGGGCCTGAGGCCGCCGGCCGCGGCAGCGCCGCGCGCTACTCCACGCGCAGGATCACGGTCGCGAACGGCGGCAGCGTGCACGTGAGCACGTGCGTGCCCGCATCCAGCGCCACGGCCTCCGCGCCGCGCGGGGTGGTGCCGGCGTAAGCGTCCCAGTCGCTGTCGAGAAGGACCTCGGCCCTCGTCGCGCCGGGCACTTCCACCTCGTAGTCCTCCTGGGTCGCACCGGAGAGGTTCAGCACCGCGACGACGCGCTCGCCCGAGGCGTGCTCCGGCAATGCGCCCGCGTCCTTCTCGCCCGTGGGCGCCTGCGCGCCTTCCGCCTTGGCGGCACAGCGGCGCTCGATGGCATAGGTGCAGCGCTCCGTGGAAGCGACGTCCAGCCACTGGAAGCCGTGCTCGGCGTAGTCCTCCTGCCACAGGGCCGGGTGGTCCAGGTACAGGTGGTTGAGGTCCGTGCAGAAGCGGTAGAACGCGTCGTGCTTGGGGAACTTGCGCATGAACCAGTCCTGCTCGCGGCGCTCGTCCCATTCGCGCAGCTGCGCCACCTCCGACCCCATGAAGTTCAGCTTCTTTCCGGGGTGCACCATCATGTAGCAGTACAGCGAGCGTGCCTGCGGGAACTTGAGGTCGCCCTCGCCCCACATCTTCTGGGCGATGGTGGCCTTGCCGTGCACCACCTCGTCGTGCGAGAGCGGCAGCAGGTAGCGCTCGTTTCTGAAGTACATCATGCTGAAGCTGAGCTTGTGGTAGTTGCCGCTGCGGAAGTACGGGTCAAGCTGGAAGTAGCTCAGCGTGTCGTGCATCCAGCCCATGTCCCACTTGTAGTCGAAGCCCAGGCCGCCCTGCTCCACGGGGCGCGTGGTGCCCTCGAAGTCCGTGGAGTCCTCCGCGATGGTGAACGTGCCCGGGTTGAGCGACTTCACGCCGGAGTTGAGGCGCTTCATGAACTCGACGTTCTGGTTGTTCACGCCGCGGCTCTCGTCACCCTGCCAGTAGATGATGCGGCTGATGGCGTCCATGCGCACCGCGTCGAAGTGGTAGCAGCCGAGCCAGAAGTTGACGGACGACTGCATGAAGCTGCACGACTCGCCGCGGCTGTACATGAAGTTGTGGCTGCCCCACTCGCTCACGCCCACGGCCTCGTTGGGGTACTCGAAGAGCGGCGTGCCGTCATAGTCCGCGAGGCCCCACGCGTCCGTGGCAAAGTGCACGGGCACCACGTCCAGGATGCAGCCGATGCCGGCCTGGTGCAGCGCGTCCACCAGGCGCATGAGCTGCTGCGGCGTGCCGTAGCGGCTGGTGGGGCTGAAGAAGCCCGTCGGCTGGTAGCCCCACGAGCCGTCGAACGGGTACTCGCACAGCGGCATGAACTCCACGTAGTTGTAGCCGGTCTTCGTGAGGTACTCCACCAGCGGCTCGGCCAGCTCCTCGTAGGTGTACCAGTCCGCCGGGTCGTCCGACGGCTCGTCGCCGGAGCGCTTGCGCCACGAGCCCACGTGCATTTCGTAGATGTTCAGGGGGCCGTCCAGCTGGCGGTTGCGCCGTGCGCGGCCCGCCACCCACGCGGCGTCGCCCCACTCGTACGTGAGGTCCCACACGATGGAGCGGTGGTCTGGCCTCAGCTCCGACGCGAACGCGTACGGGTCCGCGTGGTCCACGTAGCCGCCGCCGTGGTAGATGCGGTACTCGTAGTGGTCGCCCGCCTTGGCGCCCGGGACCTCCGCCTCCCAGAAGTTGCCGTCCTGCGCACGGTGCATCTCGTGCGGGCCGTCGTCCAGAAGCACGACGATGCCGTCCGCCGCGGGCGCGAACGTCCGGAAGGTGACGCCGCCGGGCGTGGCGTGCGCGCCCAGGTGGTCCTGCGCATAGAACTCGGTGCCGCGATAGAAGTCCTGGATGTCCATGCTCTTCCTTCCCTACGGGGCCCCATGCAAGGGGGGCGTGTCTCGTGGCGGGCGCGTCTCTTACGAGAGGAACGTGTCTCCCGGGTCCTGGACGCTTATGGGGATCGTCGGTATGCGGGTCGCGGGGCCCTTGTCGTCGGCCGCGGCGCTCGTGCCGAAGGTGGAGGCGTCCGCCTCCAGGATGTCGCGCGCGGGGTCCGGGTACAGCGGGTCCTCGTCCGGCGCGATGGCGTCCAGCACCCACGCGTCGTCCACGCGGTCGAGCGCCGCGGCGTCCAGGCTCACCCAGCTCTGGCAGTGGTCGATCACCGCGCTGTCGTTCGTGGCCACGTACGCACGGCCCGCAAGCTCGTTGTCCACGTTGTCCACCAGGGCCGCCTGCACCTTTGGCAGGTTGGGCTGGATGTTTGCCAGGGCGCGCACGTAGTCCGCTATCGTCTTCGCGAGGCGGCCGGAGTTGCGCACCGGGCGGTCGAAGTAGAACGTGGCCGATGCCACCTGCGCCTCGGTCAGCAGGTCAAGCACAAGGTCGATCGCCTGCATCGTCTGCTCCACGGAGCGGTACGTGCCGTTGATGCCCGCAAGGTCGCGAATGGCGCCGTCCTGCGCGCGGATGAGCGGGGAGCGTACGAGCGCCACCTCGAGCGGCACGATCACGTTGAAGCCGTCTATGCACACGTCGCGCCCGCGCAGGTCCTCGAGCTTCAGGTGCTTCGCGGCCCGCGCGGCACGCTTCGCCTCGCCGCTCACGCCGCGGTTCAGAAACAGCCGCTGTCGCGTGGTGAACTGGTAGCGGTTGCCCACGAACTCCACGGCCGTCTCGCGCGGGTAGTCGCGGTCAAGCAGAAACGACAGCTCGGCCGCCGCGCGTTGCAGGGTCTCCATCGACTTCGTGCCAAAGTCCTTCTCGTCCGTGGGCTGGTACCCGCGGCGAGGCGCGGCCGCACCGTCCGCCTGGGTGCCGTCGCTTGCGTTTTCGTTGCTATGGGTGATGTCGTAGGACATGGGATGCTCCTTGGTTTGCCGGCGTTTCGCACGGATACCCCTAGTCTACCCATCGCGCGCCCGCGCGTGTGTCATGGCGCAACATCTCACACGCCGCCCGGCGGGCGTCCGCGCCTGGCGCGAACCGCCGCGAGCGCCGTCTACGCGCCGGCGCCCATGCCCGCAAATCCCGTCTGCCTCAGCGCCTCGTACAGCACGACGGCGACCGCGTTCGAGAGGTTGAGCGCGCTGATGCGCCAGTCGTCCACGTTCACGAAGTTGCCGCAGATGTCCTGCCGCATAAGGGGAGAAGCGCCGGCCCCCGCGCTTGCGGCGGCGTCCCCAAGCGCGGCCTCGTGCGCGGCCCACGCGTCGCGGTTGGCGAGCGACGTCGCGTCCGGCAGCATGGGGATGCGCTCGCAGCTTGTGGGGTGCGCGGCGAGCACCTCTTCCGGGATGCCGGTGCTCTCGGAGCCAAACACCAGAAAGTCGCCGCCGCGGTACGTGGACTCCGCGTACGTGCGGCGCGCCTTCTTCGTCAGCAGGTGCAGCCGGGGCGCGCCGGCCGCGCCGCCGTCGGGCGCGCCTGCCAGGCCGTTCTGCCGCAGGAACTCCTCCCAGCCGGCGTAGCGCACCACGTCCAGGTTTGGCCAGAAGCCAAGGCCGGCGCGGCGCAGCATACGGCTGTCCAGGCTAAATCCCAGGGGCTCCACCAGGTGCAGGCGCGATCCCGTGAGCACGCACGTGCGGCCTATGTTTCCCGTGTTCGCCGGGATCTCCGGCGCGTACAGCACGATGTTGAACACCTGCGATGCCTCCCGTCCTGCGCGGCGCGCCTCCGGCGCGCCCGCGACCATGCCCGCGGCCCCATGGCGCGCGTCTTTGTCCCAGCATCATAGGCGCATTGCGCCCGTGCGCGCCCGCGGCGCCGCAGTGGTATCGTGGCGTGACGGCGGCAACGGCCTGCGCGCCCGCGTGCGGCGGAAGCGCGCCCGCGCCGCCGCACGCACCGCAAGCAGAACGCATCGCACAAGCCACACGCGTCGCACGTCAGGGGGAGGCACCATGATCAGGCTGTTCGCATCGGACCTCGACGGCACCCTCCTCAACGCGCTGCACCGCACGGACCCGGTGGTGCTGCGCTCCATCGCCCGCGTGCGCAAGGCGGGCCTGCACTTCTCGCTCGCCACGGGACGCACGCTCAGGAGCGGCCGCCAGATGGGCTTTTCGGGCAACGTGTGCGTCGTGTGCGCAAACGGCGCCATCGTGCTGGACGAGGGCGGCGTCCCCATCCGCACCCGCAGCCTCGACCCCGCGTTCGTGCAGGAGCTCGCCGCGGCGTTTCCCACGGCGCCGCTTGAGTTCGTGACGGTCCGGCACACGTATCACCTGCAGAGCCTGGAGCAGCACCGCGCGTCGTTTGGCAACGCGCCGCTCGCGCGCCGCATCGTCATGCGCGCGCCGGGGCTCGTCGGACCTCCGGAGCACGTGTACGAAGTCACGCCCTCCCAGCTCGCGTCGCTCGACGTGCTGAAGGTGAACGCCCACCTCCAGGGACCGGGCCTCGCCCAGGACGTTCATGCGTTTCTCGCCCGGCACGCCGACGTGGCCACCAACGCCCCGTTCGACCCGTGCATGTTCGAGATCACGGCCGCCGGCGTCAACAAGGGGGAGGCCCTCGCGTGGCTGGCCGCGCGCCTGGGCATCGCGGAGGACGAGGTGGCCGTCTACGGCGACGGCGGAAACGACGTGGTTATGCTGGGGCGCTTCTCGCACGCGTACGCCACGGCAAACGGCTCGCCCGCGGCCAAGCGCGCCGCCGGCACCGTCATCGGGCCGTGCGCCGCGTACGCCGTGCCGCGCCACGTGGTGCGGACGCTTCGTGCGCAGGGCTCGCTTCGCGCCGCCCGCTAGCGCCAACGGATATACTGTCGGGACGTACACGGCGCCGCACGGGCGCCTTGGGGCCGCGGACACGGCCGGGAAGGAGCCCACATGATCAAAGAACTCTGCAAGGACGAAGCGATCCTCTCCAAGAGGTGCGAGCGCGCCACGGCGCAGGACGCGCCGGTCGCGCAGGACCTCGTCGACACCATGCACTCGCTCGAGGACTGCGGCTGCCTCGCCGCCAACCAGATCGGCGTCACGAAGGCCGTCGTCGTGTTCCAGGACGATTCCGGCGCGGACCACGTGATGTACAACCCCCGCATCATGATGGGCCTGCGCGCCGCGAAGATGGTCGAGGGCTGCATGACGCGCGACGAGCCGTCCAAGGTCACGCGCTACCAGAAGGTGAAGGTCAGCTTCGACGAGCTGGTCGACGGCGAGCTCAAGCCGCGCCGCCGCGACTACACGGGCTTCGAGGCCCAGATGATCCAGCACATGTGCGACCACTGCCAGGGCAAGCTGGTCTAGCGGCCCGCACGGGGCCGTCCCACGGGCCCCGCAAAGCGCCAAGGGAGAAGAACGTGCCATCCTCAGTCGCGGACGTCAACGAGCGTGCGATCTACTCGCTCATCTGCAGCGAGGACGGCGTGAGGGCGCGCGACGTGGCCCGCGGGCTCGGCATCGACCGCACGACGGTCAACCGCTACCTGTACGCGTCGCCGTTCGTGCGGGACCTCTGCTATCGCGACGACGCCTACCTGTGGTACGGCCTCATCGGGCAGACGGTCCCGCACCACGGCCTGGGCGAGTTCTGCGGCTGGTACGGCACGGTGGGGGAGTTCCTCGCGCAGGACCGCGACGCGTGGCTTGGGGAGCTCAAGCGCGGCTGCGCGCGCATCGGGCGCAACCTCAACGACACGCGCGGCCTCTTCCACTCGTTTCTGGACACGCACGACGCCATGGCCTCGCTCTTCTCGGACCTTCGCCAGCTGGGGGCGCCGGACCCCACCGACTGGGAGCTCTGCTTCGAGCTGCGCATACGCCGCGCGCGCCACGTGCGCATCTACGCGGACGTGCTGCTGCTGGTGCCGCCGGCGCCCGCGCCCGCGCGGCCGGGCTACGCGTTCAGCTTGGAGTTCAAGATGAAGGACGCCATAGACCAGGCGGAGGTTGACCAGGCCGCAAAGTACGTGCCGTACCTGGAGGTCGTGCTGGGTCCCACGTTCAACGTCGTCGCGGCGCTCGTGCTCACGTCCGCCCGCGACCTGTACACCCACGCGCGCATCTCGCGCAGCACGGCGGAGGTGTCCGTCGCCTCTGGTGATATGCTGTTCAACGTGCTCGACGAGTACCTGGGCTTCCTGTCCTAGGTCCCCGGCGCGTGCAGTCTCGGGCAGCGGCAGCCAGTCGCCGGGCAGCGGCAGCCGCAACCACGTCAAGAGTCACCGGGAGGTTCCCATGCGGGCAATGCGCAGGAAAGACCGCTTGGTCACCGACTCCGCCAAGATCGAGCGCATCCTTATGGCCACGCGCATCGTGCACCTGGGCCTTGTGGACGACGGCCGTCCGTACGTGGTGCCGCTGCACTACTGCTACGAGTACGCGGGCGCGGACCTCACGCTGTACATGCACTCCGCGCCGAGCGGCCGCAAGATAGACGTGATAGGCGAGGGCGCCCCGTGCTTTGTCGAGCTCGAGTGCGACGTCGAGCTGGACGACGGCGGCAGCACCCCCTACAAGCTGGCCTGCAAGTACGGCTCGTTCTACTCCAGCGTCATGGGCGAGGGCACGGCCTCCCTGGTCACGGACGAAGACGAGAAGGTCCACGCCCTCAAGCTCCTCATGCGCCAGCAGACGGGCCGCAACTTCCCGATCACCCGTCTCATGGCCAAGCCCGTTGCCGTGATACGCGTGCACGTCCCCGCAGACGCGCTCACCGCAAAGGCCCACATGCGCAAGTAGGCGCTCGCCGGACCAGACAACAACCGGCGAGAAGAGCAGCAACCATAATCGAACCATCGTGCAGCCTGGTTGTCGCCAGCCGCTTGCGGTCGCGCAGCTGCCGTTGGCGGCAGCGGAGCAGGCTGTCCATGCTTGAAAAATCAGGCCTGTGGCCTTTGCCGTCCTGTAGCAGCAGGTCAGGGCGGCAAGTCGGCGCGTGTATGCAAGCATTTAAAAGATATATATATGACATAGAGCAACGTTATATGAAATGTCTAAACTATCTTCAGCATTTGCCTGCGCGAGGCACAATTTCGTCGACGTAGTCCTAGCTTTGAATCGACATACATTGGAAGTGAATGCCATGAGTGACGGTCTAGGGAAGCAAGGCTCGAATGACACCGCGGAACGCAAGCTCAACGCGTTGTTCTGGGTCGCGGCCATAGCCGGGTCGGCAGTGTGGTCCTTTCAGGACGTCCTGTCCTGGAACGTGTGCTTCGTCGTGAGCGGCCTGCTCGACGCGGTGATGTGGGTCACGATCCTTGTGCATCACCCCTCATCCAAGAAGGGGAAAATCGCCATCGCCGAGGTCGTCCTCGCGTTCTCGATGCTCACCGCCCCTCCAATGTCCTGATGGAGCGGGGAGTTGCGCGTTTCCTTCGGAAGGCCACCCTTCAAATCTGACGGCATCGTGTCAATAAAATTGAACCCATGAGTTCAAAATCGTTGTGCTAGAGTGTCCGTAGTTCAATTTGTAAATTGAACTACGGACATCTGCGTTAGATTGAAATTGAACTACGAAAGGTCGGACATGTCCCAGAACCTCTTCAGCGACCGGCTTGCGGAAGCGATGGAGAAGAGCGGCCTCCGTCAGTCGGACCTCATCCGCATCGCGGCGGAGCAGGGCCATAAGCTTGGCAAGAGCCAGCTGAGCCAGTACCTCAGTGGCAAGGTGACGCCTCGGGCCCAGGCGGTGGTCATTCTCGCCCAGGCGCTGGGCGTGAGCGAGGAGTGGCTCGCGGAGGGCGAGGTCGCGTCGCAGCAGGACGGATCTTCTATGGCCGACGTTCAGTCCGCATCGTGCGAGGACGCGGGAAGCGAGCAAGACTCGGGCTCGAAGGGTACCAACGCTATGAGGAAGGGCACTGCCGCCGGCAGGCAAGGGGAAGGAAGCTCCATGCGCCAGTTCACGAAGTCTCACAAGCTCGACAACGTCCTGTACGACATCCGCGGGCCCGTCCTGGACGAGGCCTACCGCATGGAGGACCAGGGCATCCACGTGCTGAAGCTCAACATCGGCAACCCCGCGCCGTTTGGCTTCCGCACGCCGGACGAGGTCGTGAAGGACATGCAGGACCAGCTGACGGAGTGCGAGGGCTACTCCAACAGCCGCGGCCTGTTCGCGGCGCGCAAGGCCATCATGCAGTACGACCAGCTCAAGGGCATCCCCAACGTGGACGTGGAGGACATCTACACCGGCAACGGCGCGTCCGAGCTCATCCAGCTCGCGATGAACGCGTTCATGGACGAGGGTGACGAAATCCTGGTCCCGAGCCCGGACTACCCGCTGTGGACCGCGTGCGCCACCCTTGCCGGCGGCACCGCCGTGCACTACGTCTGCGACGAGAAGGCAAACTGGTACCCCGACATCGACGACATCAGAAGCAAGGTCACGCCGCGCACCAAGGGCATCGTCGTGATCAACCCCAACAACCCCACGGGCGCCCTGTACCCGCGCGAGGTGCTGCAACAGATCGTGGACGTGGCGCGCGAGCACCAGCTGGTGATCTTCGCCGACGAGATCTACGACCGCCTGGTTATGGACGGCAAGCAGCACGTCTCCATCGCGAGCCTCGCGCCCGACCTGTTCTGCATCACGTTCAACGGCCTCTCCAAGAGCCACATGGTCGCGGGCTACCGCATCGGCTGGATGAGCCTCTCCGGCAACAAGCGCATCGCGAAGGACCTGATCGACGGCATCAACATGCTGTCCAACATGCGCCTGTGCTCCAACGTGCCGGCCCAGTCCATCGTGCAGACGTGCCTGGGCGGCATCCAGCGCAGCCAGAACCTGCTGGTGCCGGGCGGCCGCATCTTTGAGCAGCGCGAGTACGTGTACGACAGGCTCTCGCACATGGACGGCGTGACCGTCACCAAGCCCGAGGCCGCGTTCTACATCTTCCCGCGCCTGGACCCGGAGAAGTTCCACATCACGGACGACGACCAGTTCGCGCTCGACCTGCTCAAGGACAAGCACGTGCTCGTGACGGCCGGCAAGGGCTTCAACTGGGAGACCCCCGGCTACTTCCGCGTCGTCTACCTGCCGCGCAAGCACACGCTGCACGAGGCGATGGACGCCCTCGAGGACTTCCTCAGCTACTACCACCAGTAGGTCCCGACGGGATGCAACCAAGCGAGCGCCATGTCCGGCCGGACATGGCGCTTCTTCTTTCCCCACGAAAAACCGAACGAATTAGGCGTACGAAAATATTTTATGTAACAAAACCAAACAGAACAGGCACTCGGTTTGCCAACAGAGGGCCAGCGCATAAAAGGCGGGCGAGAAGGACGTGGCCTTGTCCTTCTCGCCCGCTTGGCGTGTAGGTGAAGCACGGCGCTGGTGGGGGAGCCGTGCGACGCGCTAGGCGTTGTGCTAGGCGTTCGCCGCGAGCACCTCCTCGACCGCGTCGCGCGACGGCATGGCGGGGATGGCACCCCTTTCGCGCACGCAGGGGGAGGCGACGGCGTTGCCGAAGCGCGCGAAAGAGGCCGCGTCGTCCAGCGTGAGCCCGCTGACGTCCTTGCCGGAGTCGAGCAGCGCGCACAGGAAGCCGCCCCAGAACGAGTCGCCGGCGCCGGTGGCGTCCGTCGCGTTCACGCGGAAGCTCGGCACCGTGCGCGCCCTCTGGCGTGACGACCATGGTGCCGTCCGCGTCGAGCGCTACCACGACGACCCTTGGCCCCTGCGCAAGGATCTTGCGCGCCGCCTTGTTCGGGTCGGACTCGTCCGTGAGGAGGGTGGTCTCCTCCGCGGAGATCTTCACGAGGTCCATCATGCCCACGACGGAGCGCATCTGCTGCGCGGCGACCTCGGCGGACGGCCAGAGCGAGGCGCGGTAGTTGGGGTCGTGCGAGAGGATCGCCCCGGCGTCGCGCGCGATGCGCAGGGCCTCGAGCGTCGCAGAGCGGGCGGGCTCGTCCGTGAGCGAGAGCGAGCCCACGTGCAGCCCGCGCGTGTTCTACAGCACGTCGCGATTGGGCTCGTCCGCGCGCAGCTGGGTGTCGGCGCCGGGCTTCCGCGCGAACGAGAACGTGCGCTCGCCGGTGGGGTCGAGCGCCACGAACGCGAGCGTGGTGAAGTAGTCCGGGTCGCTCGCGAGGCCGGAGCAGTCGACGTCGTTCTCCTCGAGCGTTTGCCGCAGGAAGGCGCCGTGCATGTCGCACCCGACCTTGCCCACGAACGCCGTGGAGTGGCCGAGCCTCTGCAGTGCCACCAGGACGTTTGCGGGGGCGCCGCCGGGATTGCGCTCGAACACCTTCTGCCCGGCGGGCGATGTCCCGGAGTCCGTAAAGTCGATCAGCAACTCGCCCAGTGCGGTTACGTCGTACATGCCCAGGTCCTTTCTGTCTGCGCCGACCGGTCACAACGTCGCGACTGACCGTAAGGATATGCCATGCCGCGCGCCCGTGGCGGGACGCGCGGCATGGACTTGGATGAGCGATTACTTGGAGAGCTTCACCAGTGAGGCGCCGGCAACGACCTTGCCGGAGGTTCCCTCGATCGACTTGAAGTCGTCGGAGTTGGTGACGATGACCATGGTGGTCGCGGCCTTGCCGGCCGCCTTGATCTGGTCGAGGTCGGCCTCCATCAGGAGCTGTCCCGCCTTCACGTGGTCGCCAGCGCTGACGTGTGCCGTGAACGGCGCACCCTTCAGCTCGACCGTGTCGATGCCAATGTGGAGAAGGACCTCGCACCTGGCGTCAGACATCATGCCAAGCGCATGGCCGGTGTTGGCCGCGAGCGTGACCTCGCCGTCGCACGGCGCGTAGATGGCGTCGTCGGTGGGCTCGACGGCAGCGCCCTTGCCCATGGACTCGCTGGCGAAGACGGGGTCGCTCACCTGCGAGAGGGGAAGCGCGGTGCCGGTCATGGGCGAGACGAGCGTGGCAGCGTCTGCCGCGGAGGCGTCGACTTGCGGGGCGACCATGGCCTTGGGCTCGCTGTCCTTCGGGGCGTCGGACTTCTTGGCGGCCTTCGCCTTGTCCTCGTCCTTGTAGATGGTGCTGGTGATGCCGAACGCGACGGCGAACATGATGGCGTACTGGACGGGCTGGGCGATGCAGAGCAGGATGCCGAAGATGCCGGTGACGCCGGTGCTGGAGGCGGCGAGGTTGAGGACGTAGCAGCACAGGGCGCCGCACGCGGAGCCGACGAGGGACTTCGTCTTCTCGGACTTGGTGCGAAGCGCCACGGCGAGGCAGGCGCCGCCCTGGGCGATGTTTGCCGCGGAGGACGGCCGGCGCATCCTGATTGGCTGGATGGGGATTCCGGACGAGCCGACGTACGGCAACGACCCGACGGTCGCGGCCGGCTGGCAGCACTGCTTCACGATTCCGCGCGAGGTGACGCTTGCGGGCGGGCGCGTGCGGCAGGCCCCGGTGCGCGAGCTGGACGCGCGTCGCGCGGACGCGGCGCGATCTGTGGGCGGAGCGCTGGGAGCCGCTGCCGGAGCTGCGCAACCTTCGCGTGGTGGGCGACGCGTCCTCCGTGGAGGTGTTCGCGAACGACGGCGAGCTGTGCATGTCGACGCGCTACTATCCTCGCCGCTACCGCGTGCATGTGGACGCGCCCGGCGCGGACGCGACGCTTTGGGGTCTTGAGGCCTAGGCCCTCGCGCGGCCCGCGGGGCCGCGGCGGCGGGGCTGGTGCCGTGAAGGACGGGCGAGAAGGGCGTGGGTGCGCTCTTCTCGCCCGTTGGCGTGTGTGGGGAGTACGTGGCCGAATGGGTGGCCACGTGGGCTACTTGCTGCGGTCGTCCCCGCGGCTTGGGTTGGGGTCGAGGTTTGCGTCCGCGCCGGCGTGCGTGCCGTGGAACAGCTCGAAGAAGTCGTGCACGGCGTCGCGGCTGGTGTCCGACGTGCGGAAGTGGAACTCTGGGTTCTTGGTCTTGAGCTGGCGGTACTCTGCCATCATGTCGCCGAAGATGTGCGCGTTCGAGGGCGGCGTGTACACGATGGAGTTTGCGCCGGCCTGGATGGTCTCTTGTATGGACTCGTCCGTGCGGCCGCCCGTGGCGATGATGGGCACGGTGGGGAAGTCCTTGCGGATGTTGCGCACGACCTCGGCCGTCTTGGAGCCGGCGGCGACGTTGAGGATGGTGACGCCCGCGTCGAGGCGCGCCTGCACGTCCTCGTCCCCGGTGGCGATGGTCGCGATTATGGGGATGTCGATGACGCGGCGGATGAGGCGGATGTTGGAGTTGCTCATGGGGGAGTTCACGACCACGGCGAACGCGCCCTGCGCCTCTGCGTCCTGGGCGATGACGACGGAGCGCATGCCGCGCGTGGTGCCGCCGCCGACGCCGACGAAGACGGGGCTGACCGCGGCGCTGATGACTGCCTGCGAGATGGCCTGCTGCGGCGTGAACGGGTAGACGGCGAGCACGGCGTCCGCGTTGCAGTTGCGGATGATGGCGACGTCCGTGGAGAAGACGATGGACTTGATGCGGCGCCCCATGATGACCATGCCCTTGGCCTGGTAGATCACCTCTGGGACCTGAATGGAGTGCGCTCGCAGCGTGCCGGTGATGCGTGGGACGTGGTCTTCGTCCTGGGTTGTGGTGACCATGCGTTTACCTTCCCTTCAGGTGTAGGGGCGTCGCCGCCTGCGTGGCGGCGGTCCCGCCGACGTGACTATGGGGGTTAGGATATCCGTTTTTACGGGGTGTCAAACATTCATTTTTGACGAACGACGTTTGGCCACGTTTGCCCCCGCGGGGTTATGGGTAGACGGTTTTCAGGAAACGAACCGCCGCCCGCGGGGAGCGTGGGCGGCGCGAACGACGGGAGGCCCCCATGGCCAGCTTTGACGACCTGAAGCTCTACGTCCTGCCCGGATGCCCCTTCTGCGCAAAGGTGGACGCGTTCTTGGGCGAGCACGACATTGAGATCGAGCACCTGGACGTGACCCAGGGCACGAACGGCGACGACCTTGTGCGCATTGGCGGCAAGAGGCAGTGCCCGTGCCTGCTTATTGACGGCAAGCCGCTGTACGAGAGCGGCGACATCATCGACTACCTGGCCGATCGCATTGGCGCGGACGCGCCGGCGCACGAGGGCGGCGGCGCATGCCACTTTGTTCCCGGCGGCGGCCACGTGTGCGACTAGCGCGGGTTTGCGGCCGGCGCGGCTGGACGCGGCTCTTGAACCATCGACTGGTTTGGCGGGCGGGCTCCGTTGGGGGTCCGCCCGCCTTGCTGTGCCGCTCGCCGTTTGGGGGAGAAGGGCGGCCCTTCTCGGCAGGGGAGGAAGGAATCTGGAAGATGACGCGGCCGTCCCGTGGTTGCGCTCGGCTATTGTGGCGGGGAGGGTCCATCTTGGGTGTGAGAGGGCCCGGATTGCTCGAGTTCGCGCGCAGAGATGTGGAAGCCGGCGTTCGGCCCGGGGTGACGCTTGCGGAAAGCGTGCGGGACGCGTGTGGGCCGGGGGATAGCATGCCGGCATGTCGATTGTGGTCGTGGGACATATCTCTAGCATCGAGGCGCGTGACCTTGGCCTTCTGAGTGCCGCAGGCGTGAGGCCGCCGGCGGGGATGAAAGGTGACGCGATGGATGCGGCCGGATTTCGAGTCGAGGCCTTGCGCCTGACGCCACCTGCGAGCGTGATGCCCGACGTCGCCGCGTTGTTGGCGAGGACGGGGCTACCCGCGCCAGTGCACGTGCTTGTTCCCGTCAGGGCGGATGCGTCTGCCTCGCGCTGCGCCATACCCCACGGCTGGTCGTTCTGCCAGCCACGGGACGACTTGGCAGAGATCGACGTCGCATGCCCTGCCAGCGTGTTTGCATGTCCTCCCGAAATGGCGTTGATGCAGATGGCGAGGGGCCTTGGCGTGGCAAGGACGGCACTGCTTGTGGACCAGGCGCTGGGGACGTACAGGACCTGCAGGCGGGAGTCGGTTGGCTCGTACGGCCAGCTTGAGGGTGTATCTCTGGATGAGTGTACTGACGAATGCGGGACTACCACGGCATACGGGCTTGCGCCGCTGACGACGATAAATAGATTGTCAAACTATTTGGATGCGATGGCGGGCGCTCCCGGGGCAAGGGCGGTCAGAAGGGCGCTTCCGCTGGTGGCCGAGGGCCTGGCGTCTCCGCTCGAGGCTCAGACGTATGCCTTGGCGTTCTGCTCTCGTCACACGGGCAGCCTTGGTCTGCCAAAGCCACTCGTGAACCACCGGATCGAGGTCCCCGTTGAGGCGAGGGGCTGCTTTGGGTCTGCGACCATTCGGCCGGACTTCTGGTGGCCCGAGCAGCGCGTGGCGCTTGAGGTTCTGGGCGTTCGCTGGCATGGCGGTGCGAAGGGAATCACCCAGACCTCTCTGAGGGAAAAGGGGTACTACGCCATGGGGGCTTCCTGCATCACGATTACTGAAAGGGAGATGCGGATGCTCTCGAGCTTCGAGTCCGCGATGGCGGTGCTGGCGAAGCTCTTGGGAGTGAGGCTTCGGCAGCCCACCAGGGCGTTCGCGAAGGCGAGGGGCCGACTGCGCACCGAGGTGCTGGACGTCCGGCCCGCGTAGCATACGAGTTGGGTGCCGGAGGGAGAGCGCTGACCGAGCGAGCTTGCCTGGTGCGCTTGCCTGGTGCGTAATCCTAGGTATCGGCAAGACCGGAGATCGCACTACCTGACAGATTACGCTCCTGTCAGATAGTGGTGACTTTGGACGTATCACTTTCTGACAGATTGCGTTTCTGTCAGGTAGTGGTGGCGTACGAGGCGCGAAACGCGGGAAAGGGGCCTCTTGGAGTCCCACTTTCTGACAGGTCGCACTCGTGTCAGAAAGTGGGACTCACTATCCGACAGGTCGCACTCGTGTCAGAAAGTGGGACTCACTATCCGACAGATCGCACTCCTGTCAGAAAATGAGCGGTTCGCGTAGTGCGAAGTGCCCCTTTTCATGCAAATACGCCCCACAACCTGACAGTTTGTGCTTGTGTCAGATTGTGGGGCGCTACGTTTGCTCCGCCATCTGCCTTGCGCTACTCCAGCGTGGCAGCCGCCTCTTCCAGCAGGCTTACGATGGGCAGGTGCTGCGGGCACGCCTGCTCGCACTGGCCGCACTGGATGCACTCGGACGCCAGCGTGTCACCGGCGCGGCGCATGTAGTCCTTGCGCGAGCGCTTCAGGTTGCCAAAGAGCTTGTACTCGTTCATGGTACGGAAGATGTCCGGAATGTGCATGTGCACGGGACAACCGCCCGTGCAGTAGTGGCACGAGGTGCATGCGATGCGGTCGATGGCGTCGAACGCGCGACGGACCTCGTCCACCGTGGCCGACTCCTCCTTCGAAAGCGGCCTGAAGTCGCGCATGAAGCTCAGGTTGTCCGCCATCTGCTCCGGGGTCGACATGCCGCTCAGCACCATCATCACGTTCGGGAGCGACGCCACGAAGCGGATGGCCCACTGCGCGGGCGAGGCCGTCGCGTCCGCGGACCGGAAGATCTCCGCGACCGCGGGCGGAAGCGCGGCCAGCGTGCCGCCCTTCACGGGCTCCATCACCACCACGGGGACGTCGTGCGCTACCGCGACCTCGTAGTTTGCGCGAGACTGCACCACGGGGTCCTCCCAGTCGGCGTAGTTCAGCTGCAGCTGCACAAACTCCGCCTCGGGGTGCTCCGTCAGCAGGCGGTCCAGCAGCTCCGGCCCGTCGTGGAACGAGAATCCCATGTGCCGCACCAGCCCGCGCGCCTTCAGGTCGCGCACGTACTCCCAGATGCCGTACGAGTCGTACAGTCCCACGTTGTCGCTGGACAGCGCGTGCAGCAGGTAGAAGTCAAAGTAGTCGGCGCCGGTGCGCTCCAGACTCTGCTCGAACTCCGCCTTCGCCGCTGCCTCGTCCTTCGCTGTCCACTCGCCGGCGTTCAGCTTCGTCGCAAGGTAGTACGAGTCGCGCGGATGGCGCTCCACCAGAGCCTGCCGAACGGCGTCCTCCGACCCCTCGTACACAAAGGCGGTGTCCACGTACCTGCCGCCCGCCGCAAGGAACTCGTCCACCATCTGCGCGGTCGTCCCGACGTCGATGGTCCCGTCCTCGCGCTTCGGCAGGCGCATCATGCCAAATCCCAGCTTGATGCAGTCAGGTGCAAGGGTCCTCATGGCAGCCTCCAGCTCGCTCGTCGCGGTCGCGTCACCCATCCATTGTGCACCAATGGGCGTGTCGCACGCGTTTTGCATCGCCGCACCGCGCCATACTTTCCGCCGTCGGCGCCGGGCGAGAAGAGCCGCCCCCCTCGCAGGCGCCCGGCCTAAGCCCGCGGCGTGAAGTACGGCAGCGACTCCACCTTCCGGTCGCCGGCCGGCCTCGCGCGCATGGCAAGGCCGCGCTCGTCTTCCGCCTCGCACATGAAGTTCGGCATGCGGCCCTCCGCGCTCGCGCGGGCGATGTCCCTGATCGCGTCCGCCACGGCGTCGTCCGCGCTGGCCCCAATGTGCCAGCGCGCCGCGCTTGCCACCTCGGGCACGGCGTTCGCGACGGCGACGGAGTTCGGATAGAACCCCAGAAGCTCCAGGTCGTTCTCCGCGTCGCCAAACGCGGCCACCTCGTCCACGCCAATGCCAAGGTGCCGACGCAGCAGCTCCGCGCCCTTCGCCTTCGACCATCCCTCCGGCGCAACGTCGAACATGGGCACCTGCGGCCCGGGCGACATCAGCCTGATGCCGGGGCACAGCGCCTCCAGCTGCGCGCGAACCTCGCCCATCCGCTCAACGCCGCCCATGACGTGGATGTTCGACTTCACCAGAGGCCCGTCCGGCAGGTGGTCCATCACCACCACGTCGTCGCTGTCCGCGCGAAACGCGTGCTCGGCCGCGTCGGGGTCGTCGCTCACGATCACGCGCACGGGCTCCATGGTCTCGGCGCGCGTGATCACGTTCAGCATGAAGTCGCGGTCTCCCACCAGCTCCTGCGCCAGGCGCTCCATGCCCTCGCGGCACAGCTCGACCTGGCCAATGAGCTGCCCGTTCGCAAGCACGAGCTGGCCGTTGCTCATCACGGCGGACCGCGTGCACTCGCGCGCGAAGCCAAACGCCGCGCACGCGCCCTGGCGAATCCTCCCCGTCGTGGCGGCAAACGTGACACCGGCGGCCTCCGCGCGCCTGATGGCGGCGATGGCGTTGTCGGTCGCGCGCGCGAGCCCAAAGTGAACCAGCGTCTCGTCCAGGTCGGTCAGGATGAGCTTAATCAAATGTCTTCCCATCTGCGATGCCGTGCCACGGGGCCGGCGGCGTGCGTTCCCAGGGCAACCATTATGCACGACGCTTGTGGTCTCCCCGTGTATGGCCCGCGCGGCCCGCACCTTGCGGGCGCTGCGGCAACGCCCGCTCAAATCTTGCGCGCCCACCCGCCCGCGTGACGCATAATTGGAACGTAAAAGCACCGCCCCGGCGAGCATCCGTCGTAAGGAGACCATGGCATGAACAGCACGCACGCGGCCCTGCAGAGCAACGACCTCTCTCGCGCCATCGAGGTGGAGGTGTACGGTGATGCGGGTCAGCCTGTCATCGTGCTGCCCGAGGGCGACTCCTCGTTCGCCAGCTGGTCGGAGGGCGGCATGATCGACGCGCTCGCCCCGCTCGTCGACTCTGGCATGATGCGCCTGGTCTGCACGGACTCAGTCGACCTCATGGGCTGGTACTCGCGCTACGCCGTGCCGGAGTACCGCCTGTCAAACGTCAAGAACTTCTTCAAGTTCGTCGAGAAGGACCTGCTGCCCTTCGTCGCGGACACGTGCGGGGACGATCGTCCGCCCGTGCTTGCGGGCGCGGGCATGGGCGCGCTGAACGCGTGCGTGCTCATGCTGTCCCGGCCGCAGCTCTTCGGCGGGCTCCTCGCGCTGTCGGGCACGTACGACGCGCGCCGCTTTGTCGTGGGAGAGCTCCCGGAGGGCTGGGAGGACGTCTCCCCGGTCGACATGGTCCCCGCGCTTCCCCAGCGCGGCAAGGCGGTCCGCCTGCTCAGCGGCCTGCCGCTCGCGTTTGTCTGCGGCCAGGACGCAAGCGAGGACGGCATCGACACCCAGCGCGCGCTGGAGCAGGCGTTTGAAGACCGTGGCATCGACGCCACGTTCGAGTACTGGGGCTACGACGTCCGTCACGACTGGGAGTGGTGGCGCAAGGAGGTCGCCGAGATGCTCCCCGCGGTGCTCTCGCCGGAGGGCCTCGCGGACCGCAGGCTCAGCGCATCGCTCGCCTACGCGGAGCGCGAGGCAAAGCACGCGGCCGCGCAGCTTGCGGACGCACAGGCACGCCTTTCCGCGGCGAACGACGCGCTGAAGATCGCGAAGCACGACCTCGACGTCACCACCAGGCGCGCAAAGCAGGAGGAGAAGAGCGTGACCACGTGCGGCGAGACCGAGGCGGAGCTCGTGAAGGCCGCCCGCGTCGCATGGGCGGAGCGCGACCGCGTGGCGAAGCTCCTGCACGAGGCGGACTCTGCGGCAAACGATGCCCAGGCGAAGGCCGACGCGGCCACGAAGTCCCGCCGCGACGCGGAGTGGATCCTGGGCGAGGCGCGCGCGGCCGCATCGGCAGCTAGGGCCAACAACGAGGCCGCGCAGGAGTCCGTCGTGGCGTGCGAGGAGGAGGCCGCGGCTGCCACCAGGGAGGATGCGCTCGCGCGCCAGCGCCTGGAGGATACCCGAGCCCTCATCGAGGAGGAGCGCTCCAAGGCGAAGGCCGCGGCGGAGCATGCGCTCGAGCTTGCGCAGAAGCCAGCTACGAAGACGCCCGCCTCTAAGAAGCCCATCGCGAAGAAGCCAGCCGCCAAGAAGCCAGCCGCGAAGAAGCCCACTCCCAAGAGGACCACGGCACCCAGGAAGCCGGCTGCCGCCAAGAAGCCGGCGGCCACGAGGTCCGCGGCAGCCAAGGCGCCTGCAACCAAGAAGCCGGTTGCGAAGAAGGCGCCCGCTCCCGCGAAGAAGGCGCCCGCTCCCGCGAAGAGGGCGTCCGTCCCCGCTGGGAAGCCGGCCACCAAGCCCGCGGAGTAGCCCTTCTCGCCTAGCGCGCCATCCGGCCAACCATCTGCGCAGACGCATGCCCAAGCGCGCCGTCCCGTGGGTCGGCCTGCGGGGCGGCGTCGTGCGTCTCGGGACCCCGCGGCCGACCTACAGCCAGACCAGGTTCGCGAGCCCCGCCACCAGGGGCACGGTCACGATGGAGAGCAGCACGGACACCACGACGGTCTCGACGGCGTACGCGTAGTCCGCGTCGTGCAGCTGCGCGTACACGGCGACGTTTGCGCCCACGGGGCACGCCGCCGCGATCAGCAGGGCCATGCGCATCCGGTACGGCATGCCCGGAATGACGGAAAGCAGCGCGAGCGAGAAGAGCGGCGACACCACGATGCGCGCCAGCGCCACGCGGTAGTTTGCCACGCGCGCAAGCATGCGGCGCACGTCCGTCTGCGCAAGGTAGACGCCGATCATGAACATGGCGAGCGGCGTGTTGAGCGCCGCCACGTCGTCCAGGCAGGTGGTGACGACGTCCGGCAGGGGAGGCTGCGTGCAGAACAGGGCGATGCCCACGAGCGACGCGATCATGAACGGCGCGGTCGCCACGTCGTGCAGCACCTGGCGCGGCGTGGGCGAGGGCTCGCCGTTCTGGCGGGTCAGGAGCGACACGCCGTACGTCCACTGCCCAATGTTCATGAGCGCGATGAACCCCACGTTGTAGAACACGCTCTTAGCGCCGACCGTCGCGACCACAAGCGGTATGCCAAAGAAGCTCGGGTTGCTGAACGTGCCCGCGAAGTTGCCTATCGCGTCCCTGCCGCAGACCACGCGCGCCACCACCGCCGCCAGCACAAGCAGCGCGAGCGCGACCGCCGTGCCCATCGCCAGCGCAAGCGCGTGCTCCGGCGTGCGCTCCACCATGAAGCTCTTGACGATGACCGCGGGAAGCGACAGGTAGATGAGCACGTTGCCGATGACCCGGTTTCCCTCCATCGATATCTTGCGTGCCCTGAACATCGCGAAGCCCACACCCACCAGCACAAACATAACGAGCACCTGCTTCGCGAGCACGATCGACATCTGCATGGGCGGTTCCCTCCGTTGGGCGCGCGGCACCTGATCACCAACGCCCACACATGATAGGACGACGGGCGCGCCCGGGGTGCCGCGGGGATGGTCGCATGCAGAACGAACGTCCTCCTATGCGGAATGTAAGATGCAGTATTAGGCCAACTTGTACTCTATTTATAAGACATTTCGCTACTTACCGATTATTTGACCTGCAGGTATCCCGTATTAATTGAATATCTGCAGTAAAATGGATACCATTCCCCAAAAGCGGCAGCGCGCCGCAAGGCGTATAGGATCGATTGGAGCCCACCATGCGCAAGACCAAGACCTTCGAGGGCAAGCGCCACGTGTACGACACCGACAAGGCGGAGGAGTGCGGGCACCGTGCCTTCGGCGCGTTCGGCGACCCGGACGGCTACGAGGAGACCCTCTACAAGACGAAGGGCGGGCTGTACTTCGTGCTGGGCACGGGCGGCGAGGCCTCCCCGTATCCCGCGCAGGACATCAGGCCGCTCACTGCCGTGGAGGCAAAGCAGTTCTAGCCTGGCGGCCTCGGCCACACAAGCATGGGGCGGCGCCGGCAAGACCCGCCCCTCTATATATAGACGGTTCGGTCCTTGCAATGCGGCACGGGTTGCTTCATCGTTGATGGCGTGCGCGGGCAGGCCCCGCGCAACGCAATCCCAAGGCTGGAGGCAGCAACATGGCAGAGCAGCGCAGCGACGTGATTTCCTGGGACGAGTTCTTCATGCGGGTGGCGTTTGCCGCCAAGCTCCGCAGCAAGGACCCCAACACCCAGGTCGGCGCCTGCATAGCCGATACCGACCATCGCATACTCTCCGTGGGCTACAACGGCACGCCGCATGCCATAACGGACGAGGCCTTCCCCTGGGGCGACAGCGACGACCCCCTGAACGACAAGCACAGCTACGTCATCCACGCGGAGGCCAACGCCATCCTCAACTTCCGCGGAAGCCTGAAGGACATGCAGGGCGCCACGGTCTACGTCACGCTCTTCCCGTGCCACGAGTGCGCGAAGCTCCTGGTCCAGGCCGGCGTCGGCGAGGTCGTCTACCTGGACGACAAGTACGCCGGCACCATGGACAACCTCATCAGCAAGCGCACGCTGGACTCCTGCAGCGTCACGTACCGCAAGGTGCACATGCCCCACGGCCTTGCCTAGCCGCCCCTGCCGGGCGAGAAGGGCGCGGCGCACCATGCGCATCCTCATGCTAGGAAACAGCCTCACCACGGCCCATGGGCTTCCGGACGCCCTCGCGCGCGAGCTTGGCGCCGAGGTGCGCGTGCACGCCCGCGGCGGGGCGCGCCTTGCGGAGCACCTCAACCCCAAGACCAGGAACGGCGCCCGCACGCTCGTGGCGCTCGAGCGGGAGCGGTGGGACTTCGTGGTGCTGCAGGAGATGTCCCACGCCCCCGCGACCACGCCCGCGGCATACCTCGCAAGCGCTTCTCGCCTGTGCGCGCTTTCGCACGCGGCCGGTGCCGTGCCCGTCGTGTACGCCACGTGGGCGTATCGCGACGGATGCCCCAGGCTGCGAAGGCTGGGCATGACGTACTCCCAGATGCACGCCGCCATGCACGACGCGTTCGCGCGGGCGGCGCGCCAGGGCGACGCGCTTTTGGCAGACGCCTGCGACGCGTTCTGGGGCGTGGCGGACCCCGCGGCCCTCTATGCTCCGGATGGCGTGCATCCCAGCGAGGCCGGCGCACTTCTCGCCGTGCGCGTGCTCGCAGAAACAATGAGGTCCGCGGGGTCCGTATAGCAGGTGCCTCGCGCGATGCGTGGTAGCGGGGTGGCGCCACGTGATGCTGGTGGCGCCGCGGGCTACTTCACGTTATAGAACGCGCTTCTCCCCAGGAACTCGGCGGAGTCGCCCAGCCGGTCCTCGACCCTCAGCAGCTGGTTGTACTTTGCCACGCGGTCGGTGCGGGCGGGCGCGCCGCTCTTGATCTGGCCGGCGTTGGTGGCAACGGCCAGGTCAGCGATGGTGGTGTCCTCGGTCTCGCCGGAGCGGTGGCTCACCACGGCGGCATAGCCGGCACGCTTCGCCATCTCGATCGCCTCCAGGGTCTCGGTCAGGCTGCCGATCTGGTTCACCTTGATCAGGATCGCGTTCGCGGCGCCCAGCTCGATGCCCCTCTTCAGGCGTGTGGTGTTCGTGACAAACAGGTCGTCGCCCACGAGCTGGACCTTGTGACCCAGGCGCCGCGTGAGCTTGACCCAGCCGTCCCAGTCCTCCTCGGCAAGGCCGTCCTCGATCGACACGATGGGGTACTTCTGTACCAGCTCCTCCCAGTAGTCGATCATCTGGTCGGTCGTCAGGCTCCTGCCCTCGCCCTTCAGCTCGTACAGTCCGGTCTGCTTGTCATACAGCTCGCTCGTGGCGGGGTCCATGGCAAACGCGAAGTCGCGGCCCGGCTCGAAGCCCGCCTCGCGCACGGCGCGCATCAGGTACTCAAAGGGTTCGGCGTTGGTCTTGAGGTCGGGGGCAAAGCCGCCCTCGTCACCCACGCCGGTGGAAAGGCCGGCCTTGCGAAGCACGTCCTTGAGGGTGTGGTACACCTGGCTCGACCACCTCAGCGCGGTCTTGAAGTCGGGCGCGCCCACCGCCATGATCATGAACTCCTGGAAGTCCACGTTGTTGTCCGCGTGGACGCCGCCGTTGAGGACGTTCATCATCGGCACGGGCAGGGTATGGCCGTTCGCGCCGCCCAGGTACTCGTACAGCGGGAGGTTCGCGCTCGCGGCTGCCGCGCGCGCAACGGCAAGCGACGCGCCCAGGATGGCGTTGGCGCCAAAGCGGCCCTTGTTGGGGGTGCCGTCCGCCGCGATCATCGTGCGGTCCACGGCGCGCTGGTCCGTGGCCTCCATCCCAACCAGGAGGTCGCGGATCTCTGCGTTCACGTGGCCAACTGCCTTGAGCACGCCCTTGCCCAGGTAGCGGTCGGAGTCGCCGTCGCGCAGCTCAACGGCCTCGAACTCGCCGGTCGACGCGCCGGAGGGGACGATGGCGCGGCCAAACGAGCCGTCCTCCAGCGTGACCTCGACCTCGACGGTGGGGTTTGCGCGGGAATCCAGCACCTCGCGCGCGTACACGTTCCCGATCTTGCTCATGTCGGGCTCCTTACGATAGTTTCCCTTAGCTAACACTCACACCATCATAATACCCTACCAATGGTGGGAATTACCATAGTTCCGAAGAATGTCGACGCACTGTTGCCTGAGCAACATATTGCGATGCCCCCATCAACCGCTCGCAATTTCAGGATGAGAAGAACGGGCGGCCGTCGGCTGAAGATTCCCAATCCGACAGACGCCACCTATTGGCAGATGGGTGCTCGTTACTGAAAACAGGCCCTTCGTACCAGAAAACCGTTCAATAATTGAAATCGAAGCAGTGCACATAACGTTTGCGGACAGAAATCTACCGTCTGTATAGTATGCGTAGTTGATAAACACTACATGCGCTTTCCAATTGTAAGTAGTTCTATAGTCATCAAGTGACTGAAAGCGTTTTCAGTAAGAAGAACGACCGGGTAAGGCGTTGTTTGGGCAAACATGTTCACAATTGTGGAGAAATGTGCCTGAACTAGTCCGATACGGCTCAATATTCGGTTCGAACCAACAGGGGACACACGATAGATGCTCGGTAGATTCATCATATCTTCATATCTGAAAAGTATAGAAAGTGAAAATTATAGATTTTTATGAGATATTATGTGTTCTGAATGACAGTTATTAGGAAGAGACGAGAAGTAATGAAGCCGCATGCATCCAAATCCAGAGCGCAGGCCAATGTCAAGCGGGAGGTTTCTCACGGGCGCCGCCACGCCGTCGGACTGACCGCTGCCTGCGTCTGCACGCTTCTCGTCACGCTTTCCCTCGTGCTGCCGGCGTTTGCCGCCGGCGCCTCCAACGACGCCCAGAGCCGGTTGGCGTCCGATGCTGCCGTGACGGACGCATCTACGTCTTCCCCCGAGCAGAAAAATGCCCGGGGTGCCTCTCATGACGAGGGCTCCTCGGCGTGCGTAGGAGAGAGTCCTACTGGCTCCGATGGATTCTCGAGTGGCGATGCGGCAGCTTCGCTTGCGAAGGCCGCTCCGGCTCCGGGGAATGCGAATTCCGCTTCCCAGGTTGCTACCAGCAGCGATTTTCAGAAGCTGACGGAGGGTGGCTCTTTTCAGCTCACCAGCGACGTGACGGTTAGCGATACCGTGTACATCGCCGTAGATACCTCGCTCGACCTGAATGGCCACACAATCAACTACACTGGCGGCTCGAGTCTCTTTCACGTAAAGAGCGCCGGGACGCTGACCATCACGGACTCTAAAAGTCCTGAGGATACCAAGACCGAAGCGCCTGGTAGCGATAGCGTGACGGGCAACGAGGCAAGCATCGAGTACGACAGTGCTGGCAAGCCGAAGCAACTGACCTACTACGTGACAGAATCCACGCCTTTGGACGGCAAGTCCGGTACGATCGAGACTCTGTTCAAGCACACTGCGACCCCTACAGGTGCAATCACCGCAACCAATTCCGATGGTGCCAACTCGGTCATATACATGGATGGCGGCACCCTGAATATCGAGGGTGGCACCATCTGCATGCCCAATAGCGCAAAGCACAGTTCCGACGTGCACATTATCGACGCCGAGGGCGGCACGTTCAACCTGAGCGGTGGCTACATCGCGGGTGGACAACGCACCTCTAACTGGGGCGGCGGCGTACACCTGAAGAACGGCACCAAGCTTAACATGATCGGCGGCGTGATCGCTGCGAACAAGGCGCAGGCTGGAGCCGGCGTATATGCCGAGGATGGCACGGAAGTCAACATCTCTGGCGGCATCATCTCTGGCAACACTGTTGTGGAAGGACAATATGGGTGGAGCGATGCCGCAGGCCCTGGCTATGGAGGCGGTGTCTACGCCGTTGGCGCCACCGTCAACATAAGCGGTGGCTACATCACAAACAACAGAGTGCTCGCTAACTATGACCAAAGAGGTCAGGGTCTGATTGGCGGCGGCGGTATCGCTATCGTTAACAACAGCTCACAGGCAAAGCTTTCTGTGTCTGGTGGACACATTACGGGAAACTTCTCCCAAGAGGCTGGCGGAGGCCTGTACGTTGGACGAGAGAAGAAGGGTCTCGGGGCCAATTTCACCGTCTCTGGAGGAATCGTTGCCTCGAACGTGGCGCGGGACAGCGAAGGTGGTGGAATTCGTATCTCCAATGGTACCCAGGCGACTTTCAGTGCTGCCGAGGGATCCCATGCGTACATCACAAACAACAAGTGCAACTCCACGTTTGACTGGGGTGGCGGCGGCGTGTTCGTCCAACAAGGCGGCAAGCTCATCTGCCTCAACGCACTAATCACTAGAAACGATGCGGGCGGCTATGGCGGCGGCGTGGGTGCGTGCCCTACGGGCGAGACGGTCGTTACTCACACGCAGGGTGCTGCGATTTATGAGAATACGGATGCGGGAAGCTCCATGAGTGCTCATATGTCGGGCGGTGGCCATGGGAAGAACATGGACGACACCGTCGCAAAAGCTTCCGAGACGTTCAGGACGAACGGCCATGCGGATTACTTTCTTGTTCGTGGCTCTGACAGCAATAATTACATCACTGCCATAACGGGACGCATGCTTGGCGAGGGTGCAGCCAAATGGGACGGCAGCATCGATGGAAAGAAAGCGGCTATTGATGCAAGCTCAGGTGCCCAAGCCAAGTACATGGTCGGTCTGACTTCAAACCCAGACATGGATGCAAAGGCTTCTGCAATCGAGGCCGCAACGCTTACCATCAGTGGCAACTACGCCCATAACCACGGCGGCGGCATCATGACCAACGGTGGCGTCGTGCTGGGAAAGGTGACGAGCATCGATATCTACCCAGGACTTTCGCTCAACGCGACGAAGGCGCTGTCACAGCAGGGGATGGATGCGTCTGACCAGCTGAAGAAGGGCGACTACTCCTTTGTCCTTCTCCGTTCGGACTCCGATGGCGAAAAGCCTTCGTGGCAAGGCAACAGTCTAAGCTATGGCGGCTGTACGCTCGTTGACACCGCAAGCAACGATGAGGACGGGTCACTTATGCTCCGCGCCGGCGATGACTACTCGTCTGGAACGTACCGCTTCTATGTCGTGGAGCTCCCAAGTACGACTGCGACTACGACAACCTTCGATAAAACGATCTACCAGATTGATGCGTCAGTAGAGCATGAGGGCTCTAAGGACACCACGCTGCTGGGCATTACGTTCAAGTACTACACGGTGAACTCAATAACTGTCACCGTCATCCCTCCGGACGGTCTTTCGAGCAGCTATAACCCGACAATCGACAAATCGAGCGGCGACGTCTCGTTCACCCTCACGAAGGATGGCAACAAAGCCGCGGCGTTCACGAACGAGCTTGCGCCCTACAAGACTTCGGGCAGCTTCACGCCGCAGGTCAAGAAGCACGTCGAGGGCGGCAACATGAAGGAGTTCACGTTCGAGCTCTACGACGAGAAGGGCTTCGCAAACGGCAAGTTCACGGGCACGCCTATCCAGTCCAAGACGACCACCAAGTCCGAGGAACGTGAGGCGACGGTGACGTTCGACAAGATCGACTACAAGCTCGGACTCCCCGACCTCGACACGCAGATGCGCGGCGGCAAGAAGACGTACACGTACTACGTGCGCGAGAAGTCTGGCTCGGACTCCGGCTACACCTACGACGGCGGTTACTACAAGATTGTCGTCACGGCAAAGGACTGCCCCGTGGCCGACAATCTGAGCGGTACGCTCACCACCACAGCCACGTGCACGTACGTGGACGCTAACGGCAAGTCTACCGATGTGGCAGAAGGCAACAACCCTACGTTCCACAACAAGTACGCCACGGAGCTTCCCAGTGCCGGACAAGCTGGCATCACCATCGCGTACGTCGCGGGTGCTGCGGCCCTGGGCTACGGCGTGTGGAGGCTGGTCAAGGCACGCGGCAAGTCCCGCAGGGGAGGTGAGTGACGATGACGAGGAGAACGAGCCTCCTTGGCAGCTTCATCCACGCCGTCGCGAGCGCAATCGTGGCCCTGGGCTGCATGGCCGCCCTCCTGGCAGCGGTCCCGGCTCCGGTTGAAGCGACCGAGGTCACCGTCATCGGAGACAACGCCACCCACTACCTGGCATACAAGGTCTTCTCGTGCGACGTGTCCGGTGGCAAGGCCACAAACGCCGCATGGGAATCTGACGCGGCGCGCAAGGCCGCGGCGCAGGCCGGCGCCCCCACGCAGACGGCGCAGGATGCCGCGGACTGGATGGGGCAGAACCTCTCGGACGGCAGCCCCGCCGCGTACTCGCTGGCGCGCGCCCTCATGGCGTCCGACGCCGACGCAACGCATGTGACGGCGGGCAAGCCAGCGACGCTCTCTGCCGGCTACTGGCTGATCGTTGCGGACGAGTCCAGGCTCGGCGAGTCGCAGTCCGGCACGGCGCCCGTCTTCGTGCTTCTGGGCAGGGGCGCCAGCAAGACCATCGCGCCAAAGTCCGCCATCCCCACCGTCGCGAAGCACGTGCGGGAAAACAGCACCGCCGCGTGGCGGAAGGCCGCGGATGCCACCGTGGGCGACGACGTCCTGTGGCGGCTCGAGGCTACCGTTCCCGCGGGTACCCAGGGCTACGCCTCCTACGACGTCGAGTTTGCGGACCAGATGTCCGCGGGGCTCGACCCCGGCAAGGTTGCGTCGACGGCCCGCGTGTACCTAAGGGCGGGTACGGGCTCCGCGTGGGCTGCGTCCACGGAGGCCGCGGACACCACGGCCAAGGGCTGGATGGATATCACCTCCTCGTGCACGATCGAGGTAGAGGGCCAGGGCTTTACGGTGAAGTCCCCGGACGTCGTGTCCCTGCTGGGGGCAGAAGCGTTTGCGTCCAAGGGCGCGCAGCTGTGCGTCATCTACAACGCCCCGCTCAACCAGCGCTGCAACCACGATGCCGCCAAGGGCAACCCCAACGAGGTCTACCTGCGCTATCCCGCGTCGCCGCTCGGCCACGGCAGCTACCTCAGCACCCCCAAGGACGATGCGACGGCCTACACCTGGGACGTGCGCCTGACCAAGCGCTCCTCCTCCGGCGACGAGCCGCTCTCTGGCGCGGTGCTTAGCGTAACGGATCCGCAGGGACGCCACCTTGTGCAGGACGGCGGCTGGTCCAAGGACGCCTCGACCGTTACGACGGACGGCAACGGCCGCGTGACCCTGAGCGGCGTCGACTCCGGCACCTACAAGGTGACCGAGGTGCGGGCCCCCAAGGGCTACCAACGCATCGAGGGCAGCCGCAGGCTCGTGCTCAAGGTGGCGGGTCTCGACGTCGCGCAGGTCGCCTCCGCGCGCCCCACGCTCACGATCTCGGCGGAAAGCCCGCTGCGCGCGGACTCCGTCGACGGCTCCACCAGCCTCGTCCACGCGAGCCTCATCAACACCCCCACGCCCCCGGGCGTCACCCCGCCCGGAGGAACGGCCGTCGTCAAGACGGGCGACCCCAACAACCTCGCGACCGCCGTCGCGGCGACGCTCGTGGGATGCGGATTGGTGGTGATGGGCCTGAAGGTTAGGAAGAAGAGGCAGGAAGGCCATAGCTAGGGAGAAGGACGTGGCGTCCCGATTGAAGGTGGCCACAAGACCAAGCTCCACCAATGCCGAAGGCTGGGACCATTACCCAAGGCTCGGTAATCGCGCGGATGCGTCCGCTGACAGAAAGGAAACAAGCATGAACAAGCACACCATCGCACGCGCGGCCGTCTCGGCTGGACTCGCCGTCGCAATGACCCTGGGCTCCGTCGCCCCGGCGACCATGGCGTGGGCGGCGACCAACGACGGCGTCGTTACGATACAGAAGCGCGCGGACGGCGACGGCACCGCGCTCGTCGGCTACCAGATCTTCAAGGCGGACGTCGTCGATGGCACCATCGGCAAGGTCGCCTCGAACCTGGAGTGGGCGAGCGATACCGCCAAGGGAGCGGTCGAGACCGCGACGGGCAAGACGTTCGCTACCGCCCAGGACGCTGCGGACGAGCTCGCGAAGCTAACGACGTCCGGCGAGGGCTACGTGCTCGGCAAGGACGACACCCTGAACAAGGTCGCGGCGTACATGAGGGAAAATCAGAGCAACCCGGTGGAGGTCACCCCCGGCGTGCAGAAGACCGGCCTCAGCACCGGCTACTGGCTCTTCCTCACGACCAAGGACAGCACGAACAGCACCACCGAAAAGAAGAAGGTCGACCAGTCCGGAACCTCGCCCATCTTCGCGCTCGTCGGCGGGAACGCACTCACCATCAGCCAGAAGGCCACCATCCCCACCGTTGACAAGTGGGTGAAGAACGACAAGTCGAACTCCGACTGGAGCAAGGCGGCGGACTCCCAGGTTGACCAGCAGCTGGAGTACAAGCTCGTCGGCACCGTGGCGCAGAACGTCGCGACCTACGGCACCTACTACTACAAGTTCACGGACAACCTCTCCGCGGGACTCGCGGCCGACCTCGACACCGTCGTGGTGAAGGTCAAGAGCGGTGAGACCGAGACGGCAATCGACGCCTCCAAGTACACGAAGAAGCTCAAGGCAAACGACAACGGGACCTCGACCCTGACCGTCGAGTTCCAGGACCTGAAGTCCGCCGGCGTGACCATCGACTCGAACTCCGTCGTAAACGTCTACTACAGCGCTAAGCTTGACTCCAAAAAGGCGTACAAGCTCGCCGGAGAGGCCAACCCCAACACCGTCACCCTCACGTACTCCAACAACCCCGGCACCGACAGCAATGGCGACACCACCCCCGCCGAGGCCAAGGACTACACCTACAAGCTCTCTCTGACCAAGGTTGACTCCAAAGAAGCAACCAAGAAGCTACCGGGCGCGAAGTTCACCATCCAGGCGACCACGCCCGACGAGGGCGCCGGCAGCGCGGCGAAGTACGTCCAGGAGAACGGCTCCCTGGGCAGCGATGCCCACGAGTTCGTGACAGACAAGAATGGCGAGATCAGCGTCAAGGGCCTCGACGCCGGCACCTACACCGTGGTCGAGACCGAGTCGCCCTCGGGCTACAACAAGGTCGCGAAGTTCACGTTCACCATCACCCCGGATTGGACCACCGACGCGAACGGGGTCGCGACCGGGCTCAAAGAGGTGACCGTAGCCGACAACAGCGAGGCCGTCGATTCCTCCGTCGTGGATAACGGTAAGGTCAGCCTGACCGTCAAGGACAAGGAGGGATCCGGCCTGCCGCTGACCGGCCAGGCGGGCATCGGCGTGACGCTCGCGGCGGGAGGCGCCGTCCTCGCGATCGGCGTGTACCGCGTCGTGCGCAGCCGCAGGGAGCAGGACGCCGAGTAGGCCCAAGCAAGCTTTCCTAGCGGAGAAGAGCGTTCTTCCGGGTAGTACTGAGGGACCCTGCGAAGGCGGGGTCCCTTTTGCGTGGGGGCGGGGCCCGTGTGGGCACCGCCAGACGACGGCGGCCGAAAGGTCGCGTTGGGGGGAAGCGATGGCTGCGCACCTTGCGGCGGACGGCGAGGACAAGGGGCACAAGGGTCGCGGCAGGCGGCGCAAGAGGCTGCCGCGCTGGGCGGACCGGCTCATAACCGTGCTCATCATCCTGATCGGCGCGGGACTGTTGGTGTGGCCGTGGGTGGCGGACAGGCTCGAGGCCTCGGGCGTGTCCAACCAGATTACGACGGTGTCCGGCAACATCGACGCCATGAGCAAGGAGGAGCGGGCGCGCTACCTCGATCAGGCGCGCGCGTACAACGCGGTGCTGGCCGGCCAGACGCCAAAGATTCCCGCGGACCAGATCCTGCCGTATGCGCAGCAGCTCACGTTTGACCGCGACCCCATGATGAGCTGGATCGAGATTCCCTCCATCAACGTGAGCATGCCCATCTACCACGGGACGAGCGAGTCCGCGCTGATGGCGGGTGTGGGGCACCTGGAGGGGACGAGCCTTCCCGTGGGCGGGAAGTCCACGCACTGCGTGCTGACGGCCCACAGCGGCATGAGGAACCTGAGCATGTTCGACGACATCCGCGACCTGGAGTCCGGCGACCTGGTGCTGTTGCACACCATGGGAAGGACCCTGGCCTACAAGATGGTGGACTCCGAGGTGGTGTGGCCGGACGAGGTGGGGTCGCTGGGGATCGAGCAGGGAGCCGACAAGGTGACGCTGGTGACGTGCACCCCGTACGGCGTGAACGACCACAGGCTGCTGGTGCACTGCGTGCGCACGAAGTACGTTCCGAAGCAGGCCGATGCGCAGCGGGGCATCGCGCACAGGCACTGGGGCAGGCGCGAGCTGGCCGCAGCCCTGGTGGCAGGCACGCTCGCGCTGGTGGGGCTGGACGTGGTGGTGCACCGCGTGCGGAAGAGACGCAAGGCCGCGCGGAGGGCGGCGGCCGCGTCCGGCGCAGGCGGGGGCGGCGCGTAGGAGTGCCCTCTTCTGCTGCAGAAGAGAATTGACATGAAAGTCTTCTGCTGCAGAAGACGTGAGTCCATGGCGCGGGCGCGAGGACGGGAGCGCGATCTTCTCGCCTGCAAAACTCGACGACTCGACAGAGAGAGCGTCGAGTACTCGACAAAACTTGCGTCGAGTACTCGATGGAAGTACCATCGAGTTGTCGAGTTTGTTGTTGCCCGTCCGACGAGGGGGTGCGGCATGGCCATTCCCGTGAACGTGGAGAGCCTCATTAACGGCCAGGTGGTGGAGTCCACGCGCATCGAGTTCAAAGCGGGGTTCAACCCCGAACGGGTTGTTCATACCATATGCGCGTTCGCGAACGACATCGACAACATCGGTGGCGGATATGTTGTGCTGGGCGTGGAGGAGAAGGACTCGGCTGTGCAGCTGCCGCCGAGGGGCATCGCGCAAGGCGAGGTCGACGGCATCATGAAGCGCCTGAGGGAGTTTTGCCACTGCATCGAGCCGCTGTACGAGCCCGTGGCCGAGCCCGTGCTGGTGGACGGCAGGTACGTGATAGTGATTTGGTGCCCCGCGGGCTTTGGCCGTCCATACAAGGCGGCGAAGAACGTGTTCAAGAACACGGCGGACAAGCGCTACTACATACGCAAGCTTGCGAGCACCGTCGTGGCCTCCGCCGAGGAGGAACGCGAGCTGTTCTACGTGTCGAGCGACATACCGTTTGACGACAGGCCGAACCTGACGGCGCGCGTGGAGGACCTGAGCCTTGCGCTGATGCGCGACCACCTGCGGGAGGTGGGAAGCAGCCTGTACGGTCAGTCCGAGCACGCGAGCCTGCTGGAGGTGGCGCGCGACATGCAGCTGGTGGCGGGGCCTCCAGAGGACCTGCATCCGCGCAACGTGGGGCTGCTCATGTTTTCTGACCACGTGAACGAGTTCTTTAGGTACGCGAGGATCGAGCTCGTGGACCTGCCCGACCCCACGGGCGAGGGCATGGTGGAGAAGGTGTTCGAGGGGCCCATCCAGCGGCAGCTGCGCGACGCCCTCCTGTACATCAAGAATTACGAGATCAAGAGCATGACGCGCAAGAGCCCGGACGCCGCGGAGGCGCAGACCGTGTACAACTACCCGTACGCGGCGGTGGAGGAGCTGGTGTCGAACGCGGTGTACCATCGCTCGTACCAGATTGCCGAGCCCATCGTGGTGCGCGTGACGCCGGACGAGATGGAGATCACGAGCTACCCCGGTTTCGATCGCAGCATTGCGGACGAGGACATCGCCAGGTACCACATACGAGCGCGGGTGTACCGCAACCGGCGCATAGGCGACTTCCTGAAGGAGCTCCACCTTATAGAGGGAAGGAACACCGGCTTTCCCACGGCGTTTGCCGCGCTGGAGCAGAACGGCTCCGCGCTGCCGTGCTTTAGCATGGACGAGAATCGCGGCTTTCTGAGCGTGACGCTTCCCGTGCATCCGGCGTTTGCGCCGGCCGCGAGCAGGCGGGCCGACGGCCGTGCGGAGCTGGAGCAGAGGATCCTGCAGGCGATGCCCGAGGAGCCCGTCTCCATCACGCAGCTTGCGCGTATGCTGGGCTACCGGGGCATCACCAAGAGGCTTCGCGAGACCGTGGACGACATGCTCGCGCGCGGAACGCTCGAAAGCGTTGCGGCGGGAGCGCGAAACAGGCTCGCGAAGCCGTAGGCGAGTGCGGCGGGGCTAGCGCGAAAGGCGGCGGATGCCAAGCACGGCCGCGCCGATGGCGCCGCACAGCTGCGAGTCCTCGTGCGTGGCCACGGGGGCGCCCAGCACGTCCGAAAGCGCGCGGACCACTCCCTCGTTGTTGGCGACGCCGCCGGTCATGAGGTACGGCGGCTCTCCGCCCACGCGGCGCGCGAGCGCGGCCGTCTTGCGGGCGACGCTCACGTCCAGCCCGTGGATGATGTCCGGCGTGGGCGTGTCGTCCGCTATGAGCGAGACGACCTCTGACTCCGCGAACACGGTGCACATGCTGGAGATGGTGACGTCGTGCCGCCACTCCAGCCCCTGGCGCGACAGCTCCTCGATCGGCATCTGCAGGGTGCGGGCCATGGCCTCGAGGAAGCGCCCCGTGCCCGCGGCGCACTTGTCGTTCATCACGAAGTTCTGCACCGTGCCGTCCGCGTTGAGGTGGATGACCTTGGAGTCCTGTCCGCCGATGTCGATGACGGTGCGGGCCTCGGGCGCCAGGTGGTGCGCGCCGGCCGCGTGGCAGGTGATCTCTGTGATGGCGACGTCCATGTTGGGGATGGCGTCGCGGCCGTAGCCGGTGGCGACGCTGGTGGCAAGGTCGTCCGCGGTGATCCCGGCCTTCTGCAGCACGGCATCGACCACGGCGGCCGCGCCGCGGGACGCCTTTGCGCCCGTCGCGCCTATGACGGAGGCGACGATGGTGCCGTCCAGCTCCATCACGACGGCGTCCGTGCTGGTGGATCCGGAGTCCACGCCAAGGACGTAGCGCTTGCTTGGCTCTTGCTGGGCCATCGGGGCCTCCTTCTGGGTAGTGGGTGCGGTGGCGTGGGGCGCGTCCTTCTCGCCCGCGGGGGTGGTGGGCGAGAAGGACGGGGCGTCGCGCCTTGCGGAGGCCGCGGCGTCCGTGCGCAGGGTCTCGTCGAAGGCCTCGATGCGGGTGCGGAGCTGGCCGGCGCTCTGGCGGGTGCCGTCGGTCTCGAGCTTGAGGACGGGCGTCGCGGCGTTGCCGGCGAGGTCCGCATACTCGAAGCCGTAGTAGTCGCAGAACTTCATGGTGTGGTACACGATGCCGGCGTGGTCGCCGGAGGTGAGGCCGGAGCGGCCGCCGACCTCGTCCATGCGCATGCACGGCGTCTGGTCCAGAAGCGCGCCCGCGTACCACTCGACGAAGCGGTCGAACGTGGAGGCGTTGCGCCCCGTGCCCGCGATGTCCGACGTGGTGCAGCGGCCGCAGCCCGCGGACTCCGCGCGTGCGAGCTCGATGGGCGGCTGGGCGAGGATGCGCGCGCCCGTGCAGGTGTGGTTCACGACGGGAAGCGTGAGCTCGTGGTCGAGCTCGTCCAGAAGCGACTGCGGCGCGTGTGCGCCCACGAGCGCGACCGAGCCCGGCTTGGGCGCGGGCGGCACCTGGATGGCGGCGAGCGCGCGACCCACCTCGAAGCTGCGGCCGCTGAACTGGGCGTACGCACGGGCGAGGTTGCGGAGCTGCGCCTGCAGCAAGCGGCGCTCCGCCGCGCCGGTGCGGTGGGGGAGGTCGACCATCCACAGGAAGTCGAGGCAGCCCTGGGCCTTGAGCACGTCGTACGCGCGACGCATCACGTCGCAGCACGTGGTGAGCACCATCTGGTGCACGGACGGGTCGAGGCCGCACGCGAGCACGGACTTGCCATAGCCGCACAGGTTGCCGTGGGCCAGGCGCTCCGCCACCTCGAAGCTGTCGGGCTCCGCCATGACGAGGTGGGCGTCGGCCCCGAAGCCCGCGAGCAGCTCTATGGGCGCGTACTTGCAGCCATGGCAGACGACGTTGGTCTTCATGATCTTCTCTCTGACTGAAGCATCTCGAGGTAGGCCTGCACGCGCGTGGCCACCTGCCCCTCCGGCATGTTGCGGCGGGCGCAGCCATCGCCGTCCAGCACGAGGGTGGGGAACCCCGCCTCCTCGAGCCCGGCCTTCATGAGCTGCGACGCACCGAGGGTCTCCTTGCAGCCCCAGTGGCAGAACACGACGGCGCCGTCCGCGTGGGTCTTTTGGGCAAGGTCCACCAGGCGCGCGACGCGGCGCTCCGCCGGGCCGTTGTAGCTGTTGTACACCAGGCGCTCGGCCATGGAGAGGTACGGCTCGTCCGCGCCGTGGCTCCAGCCGCCCGGGCGCCACTGGTCGAAGCACATCTCGCTCGCGACTATCTGCGCGAGCGGCGAGTGGTCCACCGCCTTCTGCAGCGGAACGCTGAAGTATGGCATGGAGTGGCTCCACAGCAGGTTGAGGCCGGCAAACGGGTGCGTTTGGGCCGGAATTTCCGCCTGCACCATGTCCATGAGGGCGCCCACCTGCGGCGTGCCCAGCAGCATGTGCATGGAGCACGAGCGCATCATCTCGATGGTCATGCTCGTCTGCATGGCGCGGCCGCGGCGCAGGGGCAGGCTCCTCTCCATCACGTCCAGCGCGCGCAGGCTGCGGCCGACGCACGCGCGCAGGGCGTCCTCGTCCATCCTGCGGCCAAACGCGTCCTGCGTGGCGGACGCGAGCTCGCGAAGCTCGTCCGCCACGTACGCGACGGCGTCCTCGCTGGGGTCGTACGGCACGTCCACGTACACATGGGGCGCGCCGAGCCGCCGCGCGAGCCACTTGAACGTGAGGTTGTTCGCGTCGCACGCGACGGAGCAGTTTGCGATGAGCCGGGGCGCCGCGATGACGCCGGCGGCCGTGGCCCCCACGAGCACCTTGTGGTAGCTGCAGTACGACTCTGGGATGGAGCGCTCCTCCGCGGCGGTGACGAACCCCTGCTCGGCCTGGGCGCCGCTGAAGAAGTCGCCGATGGCCTCCGCGATCACGGGGTACAGGCCCATGGCGTGGAAGATCTCGCTCGGCATGAACATGGACGTGAGCACCATCTGGTCCGGGTGCTCCAGCGAGCCGACGACGCCCTCGAGCGTCAGGCGGTTGTCAAGACGTCCGGAGGGCAGGAGCTCGCGGTGCGGCAGCACGCGCGTGCGCAGGCGCTCCGCCTTGAACGCGGCCAGGAGCATCCTGCGGGCGCGCAGGGGGTTCTTCTCTATCTGGTCGTCCACCAGCTGGCCAAAGCGGCCTATGAGCCGGGCCCCGCGGGAGTCGTCCGGCATGGGCTACTCCTGCGCGGGCACGGTGCTTGCGTCGGCGGGCTGCGGGTCCATGAGGTCTACGACCTCGAAGTCGAGGCCGGCCTCCGCCGCCTTCTGCCTGGGGCCGAACACGACGACGGCGTGGTCTGCCGCAAGCTGGCGCATGGACGGTGCAAGGGCGCGCACGTCGTCCGACGTGACGGCAAGCTCCTGGGCGCGCACCTCGTCGCGCCACGTGGCGGGCCTGGCCGAGAAGAACTCGCCGTCCTGCCTGCGGGCGATCGAGCGGGACTTCGCGGGGGCGTCGTGGCTGGCGACGACGCTCACGACGTAGCCGTCGAGCTCGTCTTCCGTGCCGGACCAGCCGGCCATCCAGTCAGCCGCGCCCTCGTAGCGCCGAAGCGTGCCGGCGACGCCCGGGTCGCGGAACGACCAGTACTGTTGCAGGCCCGTGGTGGTGCGGCGGAACCCCGTGCCGTACGCGCCGCCCTTGACGCGGACCTCGTTCCACAGGTAGTCGAAGCTCAGCATGCGCGAGGCGACGGTCCACGCGCCCACGGTGCCGTGGTCGAGCGCGGAGGGCGTCATGCCCTCCGCCACGAAGCACACGTTGGAGGGGATGGAGAAGAACAGGTTCCTGGGCCGTGGCTCTGGGATCAGGAGGCGTCGCGTCGCGGCCGCGTCCGGCGCCGGCGCAAGGCCGAGCGTGCCGGCGGTCTTCCAGAAGCGCTCGCAGTCCTCGCGCGGCCCCGTGAAGCTCACGTGCACGTTGTCCGCACGGAACACCTGGCGCGAGATGCGCGCGAGGCGCGCGGTCAGGTCCGCCTTGCGCTCGTCCCAGTGGGCGAGCAGGTCCTTCAGGAACAGGTAGTACTCCACGCCGCCCATGGCGTTGGTGGCGACGGACACCTTGGAGTACAGGCCGGTGAGCTGCGCCATCGCGCTGGAGTGGCCGCTGTTAACGAAGTGCTGCGACAGCAGGATGCGGCGCTGCGTCAGGATGGCGAGCATGCGGTCCGCGTCCGCGAAGCTCGTACGCGCCCACACTTCCGGCGCGATCGTGGCGAGCGCGGCCACGTTCTCGGAAAGCGCGCTCTGCGCCACCACGAGCTTGGGGTCCGCGAACGCGAGGTCGTCGTCGTGGCCGTAAGTCTCTGCGAAGAAGTCCAGGTTGCCCAGGTTCGCCTCGATGAGCGTGTCGAGTTCGCTCGCCGTGTGGTCCGCCGTGTCCAGCTTGCCAAGCAGGTCCGTGAGCACGCCGACGTACGGGAGGTCTGCAAAGTCGAGCGTGCCGAGGTCGAAGTACAGGTACGCGTAGTCTATGCGGTGCGTGGGAAGGTCGTGGTACAGGCAGGGGAGAGGCGCGTCCATCCGCTGTAGCGGCGCGTCCGTGGGCGCGGAACCTATGTCGGCCGTGGTGAGGCGCGGCAGCGTGGAGAGGGCCTCCGGGCCGTCCGGGGCCTCCTGCTCGCGGCGGAGCGCCTCGACCTCGCGCCCCACGGCCGCGAGGTCCTCTGGCGCCATGGCGCGCTGGCGGGCAAGGAGCTCGTCCTTCTCGGCCGCGTCCGCGCCCTCGTCCGCCGGCACCAGCTCCACCTCGCAGCTGTGGGGAGAGTCGCACACGAGCTCGCGCAGCAGGCGCTCGAAGTAGCCGTCGTCCAGGCCGGCGCGCATGTGGGCCATCTCGTTCTCGTAGCGCAGGTAGTCCACGGGGCGGGCGTCGTCGTACAGCCAGCTGGACATCGCCTGCATGGACAGCGCCACGCCGTCCGCGTACGAGCCCCAGTCGCCCTCGCGCAGGTTGAACTCGCCCTGGGCAAGCGACGCCTCGAGCTTCGTGCGGTCGATGCCGTCCGCCGCGAGCCGTGCGCACGTGTCCTCCACCAGCTGGCGGAAGCGCGCCGCCACGCCGGGCCTCGCGCCCTTAAGCTGAAGCAGCACCTGCGGCTGCAGCTCGCCGTCCACGAGGGCCGCCGTGAAGTCGTCGCCGAGGTTCGCGTCGAGCACCGCGCGCTTGAGCGGCGCCTCGTTCGAGCCCGCGAGCGCGTCCAGCAGCACGTCCGTCGCGAGCACGCGCTCGCGGTCCGCTGCGGTGCCGATGACGTACGCAAGGCCCACGCTGGCGTTCTCCGGCGCGGTGGCCATGGTGACCTGCCTGAACGGCGCGCGCACGGGCGCCTGCAGCGGCAGCGGGTTTGGCGCGCCGGCATGGCGGTCCGTCGCCGCGTCAAAGCGGCTGCCCACGAACGCGAGCATGTCCTCTATGTCAAGGTTGCCGTACAGGATGGTGTAGCTGTTCGCCAGGTTGTAGTGGCGCGCGTGCGTGTCGATGAACTCCTGGTACGAAAGCTCCGGAATGTGGCGCGGGTCTCCGCCGGACTCGAAGCGGTACGGCGTGTCCGGAAACAGGCTCTGGTTCACGGCCTCGAACAGCACCTCGTCCGGGTCGCTCAGGGCGCCCTTCATCTCGTTGAAGACGACGCCGTTGTACGCAAGGCGCGCGTCGGGGTCTGCCGGGTCGGCCGGGTTTCCGTCCGCGTCCAGCAGCTCCAGGTGCCAGCCCTCCTGCTCGAAGATGCGCGGCCGCTGGTAGATGGCGGGGTGCAGCACCGCGTCCAGGTACACGTCCACCAGGTTCTTCAGGTCCGCGGCGTTCGTGGACGCCACGGGGTACATCGTCTTGTCCGGAAACGTCAGCGCGTTCAGAAACGTCTGCATGGACGTCTTCAGCAGGTTCACGAACGGCTCCTTCACCGGGAAGCGCTCGCTGCCGCACAGGACGGAGTGCTCCAGGATGTGGAACACGCCCGTGCTGTTGGCGGGCGGCGTCTTGAACGCTATGGAGAAGGACTTCTCGTTGTCGTCGACGGCGATCCACATGGCCCGGGCGCCCGTTGCGTCGTGGCGCATGACGTAGGCGGTGCCGGCAAGCTCGGGCAGCGGCAGCACGTCCGTCACGGTGAAGCCCGAGTGGCGCGTACCGGGCGCCAGGCTGGGGTCGGCCTTGGTGTAGGGTGCCACGGCCCCGCTTCCGGGCGTGGCGGCGTTCTTCTCTTCTTGCGACATGGCATCTCCCGTTGTGTCAAATATCTAACGAGGTAACTCTACCCCTCTTCAGCGCGCCTGATGCCTGCGTTGGTGCTATCGTGCTTAAAGTCGCGTGCGCTTTGCGCGCGTACGGCGCCCGTCGCTCGCGCGGCGTGCGCGAATGGCGATTCCCAAGTGACAGGAGAGTTGTGGCGCGGCACGGCATGGTCCCCTCTGGGCAGGTGGACGAGGACATACAGCAGGGCGGCGTCCGCGCGGTCGCGCGCAGGGCGCTCGGGCGGGCGGCCTCCGCGCGGTCGCGCGCGGGCGAGAAGGGCTCCGGCCTTGGCCGCGGCATCGGCCTCACGCTTCTGGGCGCCACGCTCTGGGGCGTCAACGGCACGCTGTCGAAGGTGCTCATGGGCCGCTACGGGGTGGACCCGCTGTGGTTTGCGTGCGTGAGGGAGCTCGCGGCGTGCTGGCTGTTCCTGGGCATGGCCTTCGCCACGTCGCCCAACCGGCTGAGGGGCGTGCTGCACGATGGCCGGTCGCTCCTGTCCATCGCGGGCATCGCCATAGGGTCCATCCTGTTCTCGCAGGTGGCGTACCTCGAGGCGATCGACTGGACAAACTCCGCCACCGCCACCATCCTGCAGAGCCTGTGCACCGTGATCGTGATGGCGTACGTGTGCGTCGTCAACAGGAGGGGCCCGCGCCGCAGGGAGGTCGCGGGACTGGTGCTTGCCATCGCCGGCACGTACCTGGTGGCCACGGGTGGAAACCCCGCCGCGCTCGCGCTGCCGCCCCAGGGCCTGGCGTGGGGCCTTGGCTGCGCGCTCGCCGCGGCGATCCTGGCCATCCAGCCCATCAGGATGATCGCGCGCTGGGGCAACTTCGCCGTGAACGGCCTGGCATTTTTCATGTCCGGCCTCGTGCTGAGCGTCGCGTACCAGCCGTGGAACCACATGCCTGCGCTGGACGCGTTTGGCGTGCTGCTCCTTGCGGCGTCCGTCGTGTTCGGCACGTTTGGCGCGTACGCGCTCTACCTGCAGGGCGTGAAGGAGGTGGGGTCCGTCCGCGGTGCGATGCTCGGGACCATGGAGCCGGTCATGGCCACGGTCACGTCCGTCGCGTTCCTGGGGGCGCACTTCTCGCCCATGGACCTTCTGGGATTTGCCATGATCATCGTGATGGTGTTCCTCACGGCGTAGCGGCCCTGCCCATCGCGGGAAGCTCAACGCGGGCGCAACAGCCTGCAACAACGAGGGCCGGGCTCCCAACGGGGATCCCGGCCCTGCCCATGCGTGGCGTGCGTGCTGCGTCGCGCTAGATGCTGTTCATGTTGCTCAGTACCGCGGAGTACCAGAACTGCCAGTTGGGCGGGCAGTACTTCTTCGCGACGGAGACGCTCACGGTGTAGCCGTAGCCAGACGCGAGCCCCGCCACGTGGTCGCGGATGGCGGAGTCCCAGTCGCCCCAGCCAGAGCTGCCCCAGCCCCACGCGTTGTGCGGCTTGAAGCAGTACAGGCCCTTGCTCGACTCCACGTTCGCGATGGCGGGCGAGAAGCGCGGGTCGACGCCGTTGTCATACGCCGCCTCGGCAAACGTCTTGCCGTGCCCGGCCATGGGCGAGCCCGCGAGGTACGCGTCGATGCGGCCCGACCACTTCTTCACGAACTTGTCGCGCGCAGACCACGTCACGGCGCCCGTGTTTGGGGTGCTCGGCGCCGGGTTGTCCTGCTTCTGCGAGCCGCCCGAGCTTGCGCCCGTGTCGCTCTTCTGCTGCGCCTGCGGGGTAGAGATGGTTGCCGTGTTCCCGGACTCGGTCTTGAACGTGGTCTGGCCGTCCTTCTCGGCCTTTTCCGCGTCCTCCACGGCCTTCTGCGCCTCGGCCTTCTGCGCCGCAAGCTCCTTCGCGGCCCTCTGCTGCGCCTCCTTGCGCGCCGCGATGGCGTCGTTCATGGCGTCCTCGGCCTTCGCCTGCGCGGTCTGCGCCTCGGTCTTCTGCGCGGCGAGCTTGTCCTGCGTCTCCTGCGCCTGCTCGCGCGCCTCGACCAGGCGGTCGATCGCCTGGTAGTTCTTGCCCGCGATGATGTCCAGGTAGTTCATGGCGCTTATCAGGTCGTTGAAGTTCTCTGCGGACAGCAGCATGTCGATGAGGCCGTTGCTCGACTGCGAGAGCTTGTACGACGAGTTGATGGAGCTCGCGGCCTCGCGCTTCAGCTCCGGCATCTTCGCGTTCAGGTCGTCCAGCCTCTGCTGGTTCGCGTCGATGTCCGCCTGCACGTCCTTCAGGTGCCTCGTTGCGGCGTTGTAGTCCTTGCTGGTCTGCTCTACCTTCGCCTGCAGGTCAGAGGCCTCGTCCGCCTGCGCGGTCGCGGGAAGCGCGTTCGCCCCGACGCCAAACAGCAGCCCGGCAACCAGGACGGTCGCCGCAAGTCGCATCGGCCTTCGTGTCATGAATCCCCCAACTTTCGTCAGTCGTCGCGTCGCGTCATAACTGTTCTATTTTACCTAGACGGCGCGATTTACATGCTCCCTTCATAACCGCGTTCGGCAAGCGCGCCGTTGCGGACCCTCCGCGCCCCGCGCCATGTGCCAACGCCCCGCGTGCCGCATGCGCGCCCGCGGGGGAGAAGAGCGTCCCGCCCGGGTTGCACCCCAGACGGGACGAGTCTCAATCCATGTACCTGCCGCCATCCCGGCCACAGACGTCAGCTGCGGCCATCGGAAACTTCATACGCTACTTCAGCACCAGCGTGTCGCACTTGGCGTTCCTGGTCAAAAACGTGCTGATCGATCCCAGCAGCGCGTACTTGATGGAGGAAAGCCCGCGCGCCCCGCAGATGATGAGGTCAGGCTCGATCACGTCGATCATGTCGTCCTTCAGCGTCTCGCGAATGCGCCCTGCCTTCACGATCACCTCGACCTTCTTGATGCTGTCGATGCCGCGCGCGGCCTCCACCTGGTCCTCTATGGAGTCGCGGAAGTCCTTCTCGAGGCTCGCCACCAGGTCAACGGGGTAGGTCCCGGCGGTCTCCAGCGCCGTGGAGTCGATCACGTGCCCAATGTAGAGCTCGGAGTTGTTGTTCGCCGCGACAATGATCGCGCGGTGCAGGACCTCGTCCTGCTGGTCCGTTCCGTCCAGCGCCACAAGAATCCTGTTGTAGCCCAGATCCTGATACTTGGTAACCATGAGGCACCTCCCGTGCTCTAAGACCTGTCAGCCCCGCGGGCGCCCGTGCGCGTCGGCGCGCGGCCCCCGCATGTGTCGAGTCTACCCATGACAGCCGCGATCGTTCGCGCGCGCCCGCCGAGCGGCGCATGATTCTCTTGTGGCGTTGCGTCGCGCGCCCGCCCAAAACGTCATGATAGAGTCCGCTTCGGCCGCGCCGCCCCAGGGAAGGGCGCGTCCACGCAGCCGAGAAGGGCGCGGGCACGTCGCCGGGACGGGCCCGCCGTACGCGAGGGGAGATTGCGCTTGAACATCGTCGAACTTCTGAAGGCGGCCCTGTACGGGCTCGTCGAGGGCATCACGGAGTGGCTGCCCGTCTCCAGCACGGGGCACATGCTCCTGCTGAAGCAGTTCGTGACGCTGGACGTCACCAAGGACTTCTGGGACATGTTCCTCGTCGTCATCCAGCTCGGCGCCATCCTCGCCGTGTGCGTCATGTTCTTCGGCGCGCTGAACCCGTTCTCCAAGGCGAAGTCCACTCAGGAGCGCAAGGGAACCTGGAGGCTGTGGGGCCAGATCATCGTGGCGTGCCTGCCCGCGGCGATCATCGGCATTCCGCTGGACGATTGGATGGAGGACCACCTTGGCAGTCCGTTCGTGATCGCGGCGGCCCTCATCGTCTACGGTATCGCGTTCATCGCCATCGAGACCGCGCGCGAGCACAAGGCGGAGCGCATCGCGATCGAGAGGTCGTTCAAGGCCCGCCCGCAGCACTTCAAGCCCAACTCGCGGCCCATCGCACCCAGCAAGGCCGCGCTGGCAGACGTCGACGCCCGCGTCCAGAGCATAGACGAGCTCGGTTGGGGCACGGCCATCGGCATCGGCATCTTCCAGGTGCTGTCCATGGTGCCGGGCACCTCGCGCTCCGGCTCCACCATCATCGGCGGCCTGCTGCTCGGCTGCTCGCGCACCGTCGCGGCCGAGTTCACGTTCTACCTCGCGATTCCCGTCATGGTGGGCGCCTCGGGGCTCCGCCTCGTGAAGTTCTTCCTCAAGGGCAACGCGTTCACGTCCATGGAGCTCGCCATCCTCGGCGTCGGCTGCCTCGTCGCGTTCGTCGTCTCGATCCTGGTCATCAGGTTCCTCATGGGCTTCATCAAGAAGCACGACTTCAAGCCCTTCGGCTGGTACCGCATCGCCCTCGGCGCCGTCGTCGTCGCGTACTTCCTCCTCGCCCGCTAGCACCAGGAGCGCCGTCCGCGCTCGCGGCCAGCGTCCGCACCGCTTCCCCAGGCCCGCGATTGGCAGTATCCCTGCCGTCGCGGGCCTTTCTCGTGCGCAATTGATGCCAGAGATATAACAATTGATGCGCGTCGTCCTTTCGCAGCGCAATGCTTTGTCAAATTGCATAAACAGAACAAAAGACAGCAACCTTGAACATTGTGTCAATGTTTCGCGCGCGTGTGAGAAAAACGTCCACTTTTTACGTTCAGATTTCTTAGCGGGTCCATCGTCTGCGGTCATGGGATGAGGATATTATTGTCTACCTCGTACGACACGAATGGTTACGAGGGGGATGCAATGGGACCTCATAACATGTACTTTGGAATTAAAGCCGTTCGATGCATATGCGGACCATTCTCCCCAGATGGGTTAGATATCCAATAACTCCGAACTCGTTATTGATAGAAACGTTTCCAGAAAAAGTTAGACTGGGTACAGAAACCACTGTCCGAGAAACAGAATCCGCTTGGCGGGCCGTTTAGTACCGCTTGCCAGCTTTGTTCGCCGCGCCCTCGAAACCCTTTGCATTCACCCAACGGAAGCCTTGCAGCATCTTTGACCAACGCGTCCATTGGAAATTCCTATGTGGTCTGGAGGGTGAAGGCATGCAAGAGGCATCCGCTGTCAGCGTGGCTACGCAGAAGAAGAGGGAGCTCGACTCCAGCTTCTTCAAGAAGGGCATCATGGTCGCCCTTTTCTCGAGTCTTATGTACGGCTTCTACACCGCGTTCGTTACCGCCGGTCAGAACTCGCAGCTCTGGACCAGCTGGACCAGCGCGCTCAACCCGACCGCCTTCCTCGCGGTCTTCATCATCCCCACCGTCGCGAGCGCCATCAACGACTCCTGCAGCGCCATCTGGGCCCTCGCCATCACCGCGAAGCAGGGCAAGCTCGGCGACTTCGGCCGCACCATCAACACGAAGCCCGGCGTCATCCTGATGCTCTCCGCGCTCGTCGGCGGCCCCATCGCCACGGTTGCGTACATCATCGCCCTCTCCCAGGCCGGCACCATCGTCGTTCCCATCGCGGCGCTCAACCCCGCCATCGGCTCCATCCTCTCCCGCATCCTGTACAAGCAGGAGCTCGGTCCCCGCAAGCTCGCCGGCATCGGAATCTGCGTCCTCGCGGGCCTCATGATCGGCACCGCGAGCCTCACGGGCGACTCCTCCTCCAACATGGTCCTCGGCCTCGCCCTCGCGTTCATCGCGGCGCTCGGCTGGGGTGCCGAGGGATGCATCGCCGGCTATGCCTCCTGCATGATCGACACCCAGATCGGCATCACCATCCGCCAGTGCGTCTCCGGCCTGGTCGAGCTTCTCGTCGTCCTGCCGGTCTTGTCCCTCGTCGGCGGCGTCTCCCTCGGGCAGTCCTTCGGATACGTGGGCGCGGCGATCACCGACCTCCCCACCATCCTCTGCTTCGTCGTCGCCGGCTTCTCCGCCTACAAGTCGTTCGCCAGCTGGTATCGCGGCAACTCCATGTGCGGCACCGCCCTCGGCATGGCCTGCAACGGCACGTACACCTTCGTCGCGCCGCTCGTCACCTGGATTGTCGTCGGCCTGATCATGGGCATCCCCGGCTATGCGCTCCCGCCAATCGCCTGGATCGCCGCCCTCGTCATGATCTGCGGCATCGTCGTCATCGCGGTTGACCCCAAGGAGCTCTTCGGAAAGAAGGAGGAGGCATAATGCGCCCGCTCAACTACGCAATGCTCAAGTACTTCACGACGGTCGACGAGGCAAGCGTCGACGACGTGATGGAGGATCTCAAGGCCGACTACTCCACCTTCACGGCGTTCAAGCGCGACAGGATGCAGGAGGCCCTCATGACCGCCGAGAAGAACGGGCTCATCAGCGAGACCCGCGTCGACCTCGACGACAACGGCGACCTTCGCGTGTTCTACGGCGCGGACGCCGAGCAGCGCGACACCATCAATTCCTACATCAAGTAAGGGGGTCCGTCATGCGCTACAGGGGAGAGGAGGCCATCGGCCTCATCGAGACCATCGGCATGGTCCCCGCAATCTACGCGGCCGACGCGATGCTGAAGGCAGGCGACACCGAGCTCGTCAGCTACGAGAACGTCGGCTCCACGCTCGTCACCATCATCGTCAAGGGCGACGTCGCGGCGTGCGAGGCCGCCGTCAAGGCCGGCAAGGAGGCCGCCTCCAGCATCGGCAAGCTCACTGCCGCGAACGTGATGAAGAGGCCCGTCCCGCCCATCGGCGACGTCGTCTCCGTCCACGACGTCGACTACAACTAGGAGGTTGGACTATGGCAAGTGAGGGCATGAACGCGCTTGGCGCCATCGAGACCTTTGGCCTCGTGTGGGTCCTCGAGGCCGGCGACGCCATGTGCAAGGCGGGCGACGTCGAGCTCATCGGCTACGAGAACACCGCCTCCGGCTACATCTCCATCCTCGTCCAGGGCGACGTCGCGGCATGCAAGGCCGCGGTCGAGGCCGGCGTGAAGGCGGTCGAGGCTCTTGGCGCGGAGGTCTACAGCTCCGTCGTCATCGCGAGGCCGCACCCCGACCTCAAGAAGATCACCGACAAGTACACCGTCGAGAAGCTCCTGCCCTACTAGGGAGGTGTCGAATGTCTCTCATCGATAACGACCTTCTCTCGATCCAGGAGGCGCGCATTCTCCTGGAGCACGCGGCCGAGTCCGCGGAGGTCCTCGAGGGGCTGCCGGCATCGCTGGTCGACGACTTCCTGACCCACCTGCGCGAGCGCATCCTGCCCAAGGAGCGCGAGTACGCCGAGGCGTCCTTCTCGGAGAGCGACTACTGCTCCCCCGAGGACGAGTCCGAGCTCACGAAGTGGGTCCTCGGCGACCTGCTGGACGACGTGCGCGCGCAGACCCCGGTGCAGAAGATCATCCGCTCGCGCAACGGCTCCGCGGAGGTGTGCCTGCCCAAGGGCGTGGTCGTGTCGCTGCTTCCGGACTGGCTCGCGGTTCCCACGATGCTCAGCCAGCTGTTCATGGCGGTGCACTCCAAGAGCCCGATCGTCTTCTCGGCAAGCGCCCGCATCCACGCGACGTGCGAGAAGGTCATGGGCGACGTGCTGCAGGTCGCGGAGTTCTGCCACTATCCCACGGAGGCGCTCGGCTTCCTCTCGATCTTCTGCCCCGAGGGCGAGGAGTGGGTCTGCTCGCAGCCGTGCGTCCGCGTGGTCATCGACTCCCGCGAGGAGTCGAACGCCCACGACTTCGACGCCGCCGGCAGGGACGTCTACCACGCGACGCTGGGTAACAACCCGGTCTTCGTGGAGTCGACCGCGGACCTCGCTGCGTGTGCGGACGAGGTCGTGCTCGGCAAGTCGTTCTGCTACGGGATGCTTCCGGGTGCGGAGCAGAGCGTCGTCGTGGAGCGCGCCGTGGACGAGCGCTTCCAGGAGGAGCTTCGCCGGCGCGGGTGCCACTTCCTCACGGACGAGCAGGCGGACCGCCTCGTCGGAACGCTGTTCATGCCGGACGGCACCCCGTACAGGGAGCTCGTCGCGAAGAGCGCCTTCGACCTGGCCAGGCGCGCCGACATCACGGTGCCCGAGAGCACGAGGGCGCTCGTCGTCGAGAAGCCGTACGTCAGCGAGCACAGCTTCTTCTCGAAGGCGAAGTTCGGGCCCGTCCTCTCGTACTACGTGGAGGACAGCTGGCGCACGGCGTGCGAGAAGTGCATCGAGCTGATCCTGAACAGCGGTCACGGCAACGCACTCTCGATCTTCTCGAAAGATCCCGAGGTCATCCGCCAGTTCATCCTCAAGAAGCCCGTCGGCAGGGTCCTCGTGAACGTCAGCACCGGGCTTGGGTGCATCGGGTGCCACAGCGACCTTCCGAAGACGCTCACGGTCACCGGATGGGACTGCGCCACCACGTCCGAGCTCGGGGTCACCTACGGGGACTTCGTGCGCCGCAGGCAGGTGGGAATCGGGGAGGGTCCCGACGCACGGGGCCTGCTCGACAAGGCGAGCTCGTGCGACCACACGCCGGTCGCGGTGAGGGTTCGGGTTCCGGACTCCGGGGACGGCGAGAAGAGCCGCCCTGCGGGGCCGAGGGATACAGGCAAGGAGCCGGGGGACTGGTTCTCCGGCGTAGTACAGGCAATCCGTAACGATTCCGAAGAGGAGTGAGAATGGACATCAAGGAGTTTGCGAAGGAGCTGTCCGAGGCGACGAAGGACATGTCCGACGAGCAGCGCGCTACCGTCCGCAAGATGTTCGAGAAGGTGGCGGACCAGCTCGACGCGCCCGTCGCCTCCACCCACGCGCACGTGGGCGACGAGCCCTACGACGTGCCCGACGGCCCCACCGACCGTCAGGTCCGCCTGAAGGAGAACTTCCTCAAGCAGGTGCCGACGATCACCATGTTCCGCGCCCGTGCGGTCACCGAGCTCACGAAGGCCAACCCCGGCATGCCGAAGATCGAGCTTCGCGCCAAGGCGTTCCGTCGCTGCTGCGAGACCGCCCCGCTCGTCATCCAGGACGACGAGCTCGTAGTCGGTGCGCCGTGCGGCGCGCCTCGCGCCGGCGCGTTCTCGCCCGACCTGGCATGGCGCTGGCTCCGCGACGAGCTCGACACCATCGGCGAGCGTCCCCAGGACCCGTTCTACATCTCCGAGGAGGACAAGCAGTACTGCCGCGACGTGCTGTTCCCGTTCTGGGAGGGCAAGTCCCAGGACGAGATCTGCGAGGACCAGTACCGCGAGGCCGGCGTCTGGGAGCTCTCCGGCGAGTCCTTCGTATCCGACTGCTCCTACCACGCAATGTCCGGCGGCGGTGACTCCAACCCCGGCTACGACGTCATCCTCATGAACAAGGGCATGCTCGACATCCAGGCCGAGGCGAAGCAGCACCTCGCCCAGCTCGACTATGCCAACCCCGACGACCTCGACAAGATCTACTTCTACAAGAGCGTGATCGACACCACCGAGGGCGTCATGGTCTACGCGAAGCGCATGAGCGACTACGCGGCGAAGCTCGCCTCCGAGTGCCATGACGCGAAGCGCAAGCACGAGCTAGAGCAGATCTCCACGATCCTCTCGCACGTCCCCGCCCACAAGCCCAGCACCTTCTGGGAGGCCGTCCAGTCCGTCTTCGTCATCGAGAGCCTGCTCCCGGTGGAGGAGAACCAGACCGGCATGTCGCTCGGCCGCGTCGACCAGTACATGTACCCGTTCTACAAGGCCGACATCGAGGTCGGTCGCATCACGCCGTACCAGGCGTTCGACATCGCGGGCTGCATGCTCATCAAGATGTCCGAGATGATGTGGGTCACCTCCCGCGGCCAGTCCGAGTTCTTCGCCGGCTACCAGCCCTTCGTCAACATGACCCTCGGCGGCGTCACGCGCCAGGGCCACGACGCGACGAACGAGCTGACCTACCTCCTGATGGACGCCGTCCGTCACGTCAAGGTGTACCAGCCCTCCATCGCGTGCCGCATCAACAACAAGTCGCCCGAGAAGTACATGCGCAAGATCGTGGACATCGTCCGCTCCGGCATGGGCTTCCCCGCGTGCCACTTCGACGACACTCACATCAAGATGATGCTCGCCAAGGGCGTCAGCGTCGAGGACGCGCGCGACTACTGCATGATGGGCTGCGTCGAGCCGCAGAAGTCCGGCCGCCTGTACCAGTGGACCTCCACTTCCTACACGCAGTGGCCCATCTGCATCGAGCTCACCCTCAACCACGGCATCCCCCTGTGGTACGGCAAGCAGGTCACTCCCGACCTGGGCGACCCGGCGCAGTACCACACCTACGAGGAGTTCGACGCCGCCGTCAAGAAGACCATCTACTACGTCACCAAGTGGACTGACGTCGCGACGGTCATCTCCCAGCGTGTCGCCCGCGACGTCGCCCCGAAGCCCCTCATGTCCATCATGTACGAGGGCTGCATGGAGCACGGCAAGGACGTCTCGGCCGGTGGCGCCATGTACAACTACGGCCCCGGCGTCGTCTGGACCGGCCTCGCAACCTACGCGGACTCCATGGCCGCCATCAAGAAGCTTGTCTTCGACGAGCACAAGTACACGCTCACCCAGATGTTCGAGGCCATGAAGGCCGACTTCGAGGGCTACGACCAGCTGCGCAAGGACTGCCTCGACGCCCCGAAGTACGGAAACGACGACGACTACGCGGACGACATCGCCGCCGACATCATCGACTACACCGAGCACATCCACCTGGACTTCAAGACGCTGTACTCCCACATGTCCACCGGCACGCTCTCCATCTCCAACAACACCCCGTTCGGCGAGATGACCGGCGCCACCGCGAACGGCCGCAAGGCCTGGACGCCGCTGTCCGACGGCATCAGCCCCACCCAGGGCGCGGACTTCCGTGGCCCCACCGCCATCATCAAGTCCGTCTCGAAGCTCTCGAACGACTCGATGAACATCGGCATGGTCCACAACTTCAAGCTCATGAGCGGCCTGCTCGACACGCCCGAGGGCGAGAACGGCCTCATCACGCTGCTCCGCACCGCATCGATGTTCGGCAACGGCGAGATGCAGTTCAACTACCTCGACAACAAGACGCTCATCGACGCCCAGAAGCACCCGGAGAACCACCGCGACCTCGTGGTCCGCGTCGCAGGCTACTCTGCGTTCTTCAACGAGCTGTGCAAGGACGTCCAGGACGAGATCATCAGCCGCACCATGCTCAACAAGTTCTAGGCAAGAAGAACCGCAATCGGAAGACCAAGGGGGTGCCACGCCGTGGCACGTGGAAAGAAGGGAGAGGCTGCAATGAGCCGCGAGCAGAGTGGTGTTGAGCGTAAGGCGCGCATCTTCAACCTTCAGAAGTACAACATGTACGACGGCCCCGGCGTGCGCTCCATGGCCTTCCTCAAGGGTTGCCCCCTCCGCTGCAAGTGGTGCTCGAACCCCGAGAGCCAGCTTCGCGGGCACGAGGTCATGTTCAAGCGCGCCAACTGCGTCGACTGCGGCGCGTGCGTCGCGGCATGCCCCGTGGGCGTCCACAAGATGGCGGACGGGAGGCACGTCGTCGACCGCGACGTCCAGTGCATCGGGTGCCGCAGGTGCGAGAAGGCTTGCATGTACCATGCGCTGGAGGTCATGGGGGAGGACCGTCCCATCGACGACATCATGGACTTCCTGGACGAGGACGCCGACTTCTACCGCATGTCCGGAGGCGGCATTACGCTCTCCGGGGGAGAAGTGCTCGCGCAGCCAGAGGCGACCCTCTCCGTCCTGATGGCGGCGAAGGCCCATGGCTACCACACGGCCATCGAGACCTGCGGGTACGCGCCGACCCCCACCATCATGAGGATCGCGCAGTACGTAGACCTGTTCCTGTTCGACATCAAGCAGATGGACCCCGTGAAGCACAAGTACTGGACGGGCGTGAACAACGAGCAGATCCTGTGCAACGTCAAGGAGCTCCTGGAGAACGGCTACAACGTGCGCGTCCGCATGCCCCTGCTCAAGGGCGTGAACGACTCCAAGGAAGAGATCGACGCGGTTATCGCGTACTTCAAGCCGTATCGCTACCAGAAGAACTTCGACGGCGTCGACCTGCTTCCCTACCACAAGCTCGGCGTGGGCAAGTACGCGTCGCTCGGCCGCGACTACGAGATCAAGGACGACCCGTCGCTCGGCGACGACGACCTCAACAGGATCGAGGGCTGGATCAAGGACGCCGACTTCAAGGTGAGCCTGGTCAGGCACTAGAAGACGATGCGTCACCCGCATCCGTGGGACACGAGAGACTGAGAGGAGGATGAAATGCATTACGTCACCGAGGACGAACTCCGCGAGGCATACGGAGCACGCCCGTTCGAGAAGTACGAGCTTCCCGAGGGTGCGCGCCTCACGCCGAGCGCAAGGCAGTTCCTGATCGACTTCAGGATCGAGTTCGAGGACGACGAGCAGGGGCCGAGGCCCCGCGGCGACAAGCGTGGCGCCCACGGTCGCCCGCATCGCGAGCCGGCGGCGGACCTGGGCGCGCTCGTATTCGACGCGAACCTCCTTGGCGCACGCCTGAGGCTGCTCGCCCGCAGGGCGCTTGGCGTCGACAACACCGTCGCGCGCCGCACCGAAGGGGTCGGTCGCAAGTGGCAGGAGGCGCGACACGCGTCAGACCTCGTCGCGGACGACGGGCATGCCGACCAAGGCGGACCTCCGCCGGGACCGGCGCCCATCCCGACGTTCGACGCGGGCATACATCCGATCTTCTTCGAGATGGCATGCGTGCATGCGCAGATAGGTCGGTACGTCCGCTCCTGGGCGAGGGCGAAGGAGGGCCTGGGACCCGACGAGGCGAGAATCGCCGCGGCGTGGGTCGGCGAGGCGACGACGGTGTGCGAGCTGCTCGAAGAGGCAATCGGCAATGCGGAAGAGGAGGTGTAGAGGATGGTCGATCTCAAGAAGGCGAACGACAGGCTCGAGGAGCTCCTGGACTGCGTGGACCATCCCAGGAAGGTAAGGGAGGGGCAGCGGCTCTACTGCGGCCTCGACCTGGGCACGGCCTTCATCGTCCTCGTCGTCCTGGACGAGGACGGAAACCCCGTCGACTGCAAGTACCAGTTCGCCAGCGTCGTGAAGGACGGCATGGTCGTCGACTACGTGGGCGCCTGCGACATCGCGAGACGCCTGAAGGAGCAGGTCGAGGGCGAGCTGGGCGTCGAGCTCGACGAGTGCGCGGTCGCGATCCCGCCCGAGACCGAGGCGCTCGACGGCGGCGTGGTGAAGAACGTGGCCGAGAGCACGGGCCTGGAGTGCACCGCGGTCTTCGACGAGCCCACGGCCGCGAACCTCCTCGTCGGCACCACCGACGGCGCGGTCGTCGACATCGGCGGCGGCACGACCGGCATCTCCGTCTTCAAGGACGGCAAGGTCGTGGAGTGCATCGACGAGTCGACCGGAGGGACGCACTTCTCGCTCGTGCTTGCCGGCGCGAAGGGGATGACGTTCGACGACGCGGAGGTCTACAAGCGCAACCCCGAACATCACCGGGAGGTGCTCCCCATCGTGTCGCCGACGATCGACAAGGTGACCACGATCATCGAGCGCGCGTGCCGGAACTACGACGTTCCGGAGGTCATCCTGGTCGGCGGAACGGCCGAGCTCACGGGCATCGAGGACAGGGTGCAGAAGCGCCTGGGCATCGAGGTCCACAAGCCGAGCCACCCCATGTTCGTGACGCCGATGGGCATCGCGCTCGGGTGCGTCAAGAAGGCGAGGGAGCGCGACGATGCTTGACGTGAAGGTCATCAAGGCGCCCGCGCCCGGGACCATGCAGATCATCAGGCAGCGAAGCGGCGCCCGCTGGGGCGAGGACTTCAGGCCGGCGGCGGTCGGGCTCGTCCAGGGCAAGCTGATCGAGATGGTGGTCGCGAGCGACATTGCCGAGAAGACCGCGGGGGTCGTCGTGACCGACGTGAGAGGGTCCTGCCCCCAGAACATGGTGATGCTCGCCATAGCTGGGGAGACGGCAGAGGTGATGGAGTGTCTCCGGAAGATCCAGGACGGAAAGGACGCGTCCCATGATTGTCGGTAGGCTCATCGGCTCTATCTGGGCCACCCGCAAGTACGACGAGCTGAGCGGGATGAAGCTCATGCGCGTGGAGGTCATCGCGGGCGACGAGGCGGGAAAGCAGCTCATCTGCGTCGACACCATAAGCGCCGGGGTGGGGGACCGGGTGATCGTGACCACGGGGTCTTCCGCATACCACTTCGTGAAGGACGAGTTCCAGAAGAACGCGCCGGTAGACGCGGTGATCGTAGGAATCATAGACGAAGACGTGAATCTGTAAGGAAAGGAGGACGACATGAAGAGACTTGTAAGCGCGAAGGACGTCGTCGCGGCGGCGGCACGACACGAGGACATCTACGTGGACGAGAACACCATCGTGACCGCCCAGGCGAAGGACGTCGCGCGGGAGAAGGGCGTACGCATCACGTGCGGCCCGAAGCCCGAGGAGCACGCGGCCAAGGAGCACGCGGCCAAGGAGCACGCGGCATGCGAGAAGGGCGCGGCTGACCACGCCGCGGTCGAGTGCCACAAGGTCGACCTCACCCACGAGGGCAAGGGCGCCGAGCCCGCCCTGACCGCGGCCGAGCTCGAGCATCTTATAGCCGCCGCGTTCGAGAAGGGCATCTGGACTAAGGACGACATCGAGACGCTCCTTGGGAAGAAGGAGCCGGCCATCGACCCGAACGTCGTTCCGGTGGGGGTGTCCGGCCGCCACATCCATCTGTCCCAGCACGACCTCGAGGCGCTGTTTGGCAAGGGCTACGAGCTGACGAAGCTAAAGGACCTGAGCCAGCCCGGCCAGTTCGCGGCAAAGGAGTGCGTCACCCTCGCCGGTCCGAAGGGCGTCATCCAGAAGGTGCGCGTGCTTGGGCCCGTTCGCTCCCAGACGCAGGTGGAGGTGCTCGCGGGCGACACGTTCAAGCTGGGCGTCCCGCAGGAGATCCGCCTTTCGGGACACCTTGAGGGAACCCCGGGCATCACCGTCATCGGCCCGAAGGGGACGGTCGTCCTTCCCGAGGGCGTCATGGTGGCCGCCCGTCACATCCACATGAGCCCGTCGCAGGCCGCGGAGCGCGGCTTCCACGACGGTCAGGTCGTGTCGCTCAAGATCTGCGGCGAGCGTGGCGGCATGCTCGACAACGTGATCGTGCGCGTCACCGAGACCGGAAACCTCGACTGTCACATAGACACGGAAGAGGCGAACGCGTTTCACCTCAAGACGGGCTCCAAGGTCCAGGTAGTTAGGTAGCAAGAACGGCCAGGTAGCAAGTACAACCAGCAGGCAAGTCGACCCAGGGAGGAACAAGCATGGCAAGCACCACTGAGGCTCTCGGCATGATCGAGACCAAGGGCATGATCGGATCCGTCGAGGCGGCGGACGCGATGGTGAAGGCGGCAAACGTCCGCCTCATCGGCAAGGAGCGCGTCGGCGGCGGCCTGGTGACCGTCTTCGTGCGCGGCGACGTGGGCGCCGTCAAGGCCGCGACCGACGCGGGCGCCGCAGCCGCGCAGCGCGTGGGCGAGCTCCTGAGCGTCCACGTGATCCCGCGCCCGGACGGAATGGTGGAGTCCATCCTGCCGCACGCCGCGGAGTAGCGAGCGCGCCCTACCAGACACGAAGAGGCGGGCCAGAGGACCCGCGCATCCCAGGGAGGAAGCAACATGGCAAGCATGACTGAGGCACTCGGCATGATCGAGACCAAGGGCCTGATCGGCTCCGTCGAGGCGGCGGACGCGATGGTGAAGGCCGCGAACGTGAAGCTCGTGGGCAAGGAGCTCGTGGGCGGCGGCCTGGTGACCGTCTTCGTGCGCGGCGACGTGGGCGCCGTCAAGGCCGCGACCGACGCGGGCGCCGCAGCCGCGCAGCGCGTGGGCGAGCTCCTGAGCGTCCACGTGATCCCGCGCCCGGACGGAATGGTGGAGTCCATCCTGCCGCACGCCGAGTAGCGAGGCGCAGCACACCCATTCGTCAGCTAGTCGGAAAGAGGCATCATGCAGGAATTCGATTACGATCTTCAGAGCATCCAGGCCGCGCGTGACCTTGCGCGCAAGGGCCAGGTTGCCGCGAACCAGATCGCCAACTACAGCGTCGAGCAGATCGACCGCATCCTCCGCTCCATGGTCGAGGTTGCCGAGAAGAACGCGAAGCAGCTTGCCGAGATGGCCGTCGAGGAGACGACCTTCGGCAACGTCCACGACAAGATCTACAAGAACCATATGGCCTCCGGCCTGCTGTACGAGCAGATCAAGGACGCGAAGACCATCGGCGTCATCGACGTGGACGAGAAGAAGCAGGTCATCACGATCGCGGAGCCCGTCGGCCTCGTGATGGGCATCGTCCCCTCCACCAACCCCACCTCGACGGTGCTCTACAAGTCGATGATCGCGCTCAAGGCGCGCAACGCCATCGTCTTCTCTCCGCACCCGAAGGCCGCCAAGTGCACGAACCTCGCCATCAAGCTCATGAACGACGCCGCCGTCGCCGCGGGCGCCCCCGAGAACATCATCCAGGGCGTGAGCCTGGCGACGATCGCCGCGACGAACGAGCTCATGCACGCGCCCGAGGTCAAGATGATCATCGCGACCGGCGGCCCCGGCATGGTGAAGGCCGCCTACAGCTCCGGCAAGCCCGCGCTGGGCGTCGGCGCCGGCAACTCGCCCTCGTACATCGAGCGCACCGCGAACGTGCACGACGCGGTGCGCCAGATCATGGCGTCCAAGACGTTCGACAACGGCACCATCTGCGCTTCCGAGCAGAGCGTCATCTGCGAGACCTGCAACCACGACGAGGTCGTCGCGGAGTTCAAGAGCCAGGGCGGCTACTTCATGTCGGAGGAGGAGTGCGGGAAGGTCTGCAAGATCCTGTTCCGCAACGGCCACTCCATGAGCCCGAACTTCGTGGGTCACGCCGCCCTCGACATCGCCAAGGCCGCCGGCATCTGCGTCCCCGCCGACACGAAGGTGCTCATCGGCGAGCAGCATGGCGTCGGTCCCGAGTGGCCGCTCTCCTACGAGAAGCTCACGACGGTCCTGGGCTTCTACACCGTTGCCGACTGGCACGAGGCGTGCGACCTTTCCATCGCACTGCTCCAGAACGGCATCGGCCACACGATGAACATCCACACCGAGGACAAGGAGATCGTCCGCAAGTTCTCCGTCAAGCCGGCCTCGCGCATCCTCATCAACACCGGCGGAACCCAGGGCGGCACCGGCCTCTCCACGGGCCTGGACGTCGCGCTGACCCTTGGCTGCGGCACCTGGGGCGGAAGCTCCGTCTCCGAGAACGTTGGCCCGCAGCACCTCATCAACGTGAAGCGCGTCGCCAACGGCATCGTCGAGCCGGACATGGTTGCCGCCGCCGACGAGACGTTCGCGAAGTGGCACCCGGAGCTCGCCGCCGAGTACGGCTGCACGTCGCATGCGACGACCGGCTGCGCCGCGACGTCCTGCGACGAGGGTGCCAAGAGCGACCTGGGCATCGACATGCCCGTGGGCCACGGCGTGAGCGGCATCAGCTACTCCGTGGGCTGCAACAGCTGCGGCGGCCACGCGGAGCCGGAGCCGCAGGAGCACAAGGGCGACACCATCGACGCGGCCGAGCTCACGAAGATGGTGAACGAGCTCGTCGCAGCCTTCCGCGGCGAGTAGCGCCCGCGGAACGGCATGCCCGCACTTCTCTTAACTAGTCAAGGAGCTTAGTCATGAACGAGGCATTGGGAATGGTCGAGACCATCGGCTGCGTGGGCGCAGTCGAGGCCAGCGATGCCATGGTGAAGGCCGCCGAGGTAACCCTGGTGGGCAAGGTCAACGTGGGTGGCGGCATCGTCACCACCTTCGTGCGCGGCGACGTGGCGGCCGTGAAGGCCGCGACCGACGCCGGTGCGGCCGCCGCCGAGCGCGTGGGCGAGCTTCGCTCCGTCCACGTGATCCCGCGCCCGCATGCGGACGTCGAGAAGATCGTCCCCCACCAGACGGCGTAGGGCGTTGGAGCTCGGGACGTTCTATAGCGAGCTCGACCGCCTGTACGGCGAGCCGGGAGCCGACGTCGAGGGCTTCCTGAGGGAGGTCCTCCGGCGCGCCCGGCTCGTTCGCGACGAGCGCGCCGTCGCCTCCGTCGCGAACGAGCTGGGCAGCGTGCTGAGGCTGCGCGGGGAGCTGCGCGAGTCCGAGGGGCTGTACGACGAGGTGCTGCGCGCGCTCGAGGCCACGGGCGCCGACGAGCGGGACGTGGCGCGGGCGCTCGTGAACCTGGGCGACGTGTACGTGGCGCAGGGGAGGAACGCCGCCGCCATCGAGGCGTTCGACCGTGCGGAGCGAATGCTCGGCGACGGGGACGAGAACCGCCTGGAGCTGAGCGCGATCTGCAACAACCGGAGCAGCGCCTACCGAGGCCTCGGGCGCTTCTCGGACGCGAGGGCGGACCTGCGACGCGCGGGCAGGCTGCTGGACGGGGTGCCCGGAACCGAGGGAAAGCGTGCGACGAACGCGATCAACCTCGCGCAGGTGCTGACCGACGAGGGGAGGATCGAGGAGGCGGCGGAGGTCATCGCCAAGGCACTCGTCACGTACGAGACGCTGGGCGGCGGCCGTGACGTCCATCGCCCCCACGCGCTCGCGACCGCGGCGCGCATCGCGTACCTGCGCGGGGACTACGCGGCGGCCGAGGCGCACTACCTCAAGGCCGCTGAGGTGCTGCGCGAGAAGCTGGGCGACTCGCCGAACGCGGACGCGCTCGAGCGGCGGGCGGGTGAGATGCGCGCCCTGCGGTAGGAGCGCGGAATCGGCGCGGCGGCGCGTAGAGGCCGCGGCGCGTAGAGGCGGAGACGACACGAAGGCGAGGTGGGGCATGAGGGGCTTGGAGCTGGCCGAGAGGTACTTCGGGACGTTCGCTCCCGTGCTCGTGTCCGGGCTTCCGTACTCCGTGGAGTCGCGCCTCGCGTTCGGCCTCGTCGGGCCGGGCTCGGAGTGCCTGGGCTTCGACGACGAGCTCTCGCGCGACCACGACTTTGGGCCCGGGTTCTGCGTGTGGGTCCCGGCGGATCTGTGGGATTCGTACGGTGGCGAGCTCGCGCGCAGGTACGCGGCGCTCCCTCGCGAGTTTTTGGGCGAGAGGCGCGAGGAGAGCGAGCTTGCGGGCCAGCGCGTGGGCGTGTTCCGCACGGAGTCGTTCTACCGCACGTACACGGGGCTCGAGCGTGCCCCGCAGGGCGTGGCGGAGTGGCTGCGGATTCCCGAGCAGCTGCTTGCCATCGTGTGCGGCGGCGAGGTCTTCCGGGACCCAAGCGGCCAGTTCACGCGCGTTCGCAACGCGTACCGGGGCTTCTATCCCGAGCCCGTCGTGCGCAAGAAGCTGGCCGCGAACATGGCGGTCATGGCGCAGTCCGGCCAGTACAACCTGGGACGCTGCCTTGCGAGGCACGACCTCGTGGCCGCGGACGTCGCGCGCGGCGAGTTCCTGTGCGCCGCCATGGCGTCGCTGCACCTGCTCGCCCGCACGTACATGCCGTTCTACAAGTGGTCGTTCAGGTCGCTGCGCGAGCGCGCGCACGTGCCGGCGCCCATCTGCGACGTGGTGGGCAGGGTCGCGGCGGCCCCCGTCGCCAAGGTTTCTTCTGAAGACGTGGAGCTGCTGTGCTCCGTGGTGCTGCGCGGCGCGCTTGCGCTAGGCTGGGCAACTTGCGGCTCGGACTTCCTTCTGGACGCGGCGACGTCCATGTGGAGGGGCATACCCAACGAGTATCTCCGCGGGCGTCCGTTGAACGAGGGGGCGTTTTCCCATGGCATGTAGCAGGTGCGGTTGCGCCGCGTGCGCCGGAGGCGGCGACGCGAGGAGGCCGTCGTACGGCCGCAGGCTCGAGCGTCGCGGCGACGTGCGGAGGTTCTTCTCGCTTCCCGCCGTGCGGGGCGTTGCCGCGCAGCGGGGCGTGAGGGGAGACCTGCTCGAGGAGCTCGAGCGCGTCGTCGCGTTGGAGTGGGAGCAGTTCGACGCCGTCCTCGGCATGAACGGCCGGGCGGGCTGCCAGGACGACCTCAGGCGCTTCTCGGCGTATCGCTGCGCCCAGTACCTCGCGTTTCCGCACGGGCTCATACCGCGGGTGCTCGCTGAGCTCGAGCAGGCCGAGCTCGGCGGCAGGAACCTGGTGGAGGAGAAGTACGCGCGCATGATGGCCGCTACCGACCCCGCCGAGTTCAACAGGACGTGGGCGAACGCCCTGCCCCTCACGTCGCCGGTGAAGAGGGGCGCCCTCGCCCAGCTGCGCGAGCTGCTTGCACCCGCGCTTGCGCAGGCGGCGCGCGACCTTCCCCAGGCGCACCGCCACGCGCGCCCGGACGTGTCGTCGGCTGGCACGGTCTCGGCGCTGGACTACTTCCTGGCGGAGCTCGAGGGCTACTCGCTCTCGACGATCTTCTACCTTCGCGACGCGCTTGCGCGTCCGGGCGGGGGCGGCAACCCCATCGAGATGAGCTACGTGCTGGCCGCGAGGCTTCTTGAGGCAACGGAGGTTGGTGCATGAACGCAAACGAGCGCGCACGCAGGTGCGGACTGTATCAGATAGGAGAGGTCAGCAAGATCGGGGGCATATCGCAGCGCACGCTGCGGCACTACGACGAGCTCGGGCTCATGCGGCCCGACCTGGTGGGCGACAACGGGTACCGATACTACAGCCTGCAGACGATGCTGAAGATCCCCGTGATCAACTACCTCAAGATGATGGGGCTCTCTCTGGAGGAGATCGCATCCATGATGCAGCACTCCAGTCTCGGGCAGGCGCGCAAGTTCCTGTCCAAGCACCTTGCGGAGTGCGACGAGCAGGCACGGCTCCTGGCCGAGAAGCGCGAGGCCATCGTGGAGTGGAGCGAGCTCGTGGACGAGGCCAACATGGTGCTGCGTGCGAAGCCCAAGAACGTGAACGTGAAGTACCTGCCGCGGCAGGAGCTGCTTGGCCTGAAGACCAGGTTCTCGGGCAGCTTCGCGGAGTCCGTCGTGAGCCTGGAGTTCGCCTCGTACGTGCAGGACGTCGAGAACGCGATCGCCGGCCCCGTGATCCTGCGCTTCCCCTCGGTGGACGACGCCGTCGCCGCGGCGTCGGATGGCGCCGAGTGCGACGTGTGGCTGCTGCAGAAGCCCATCAGGCCGATCGACTCCAAGATCGCGTTCGTGCGCCCGGAGGGCATGTACCTCTCCACGTACCACGTGGGGCCGTTCGAGAAGCTGGGCGAGGCGTATCGTCGCCTGACCGACTTCGCGCGCGAAAACGGCTACAAGGTCGCCGGCCCGGCGTTAGAGCGCTTCGTGTCGGACTACTGGACCACGTATAACTCGGACCTCTTCGTGGTTGAGGTCCTCCTGCTAACGGAAACGGAGTAAGAAGATGAACGAGTTCTCTCTCAAGGCAAAGCTGTTCTTCGGCCCGCAGGCGGTGGAGCACCTCTCTTCCCTTTCGTGCACCAACGTCCTGGTCGTGACGGACGGCTTCCTGCAGGAGTCCGGCATGGTCAGCAAGATGACCCAGTACCTGCCGTCCGGCGCGCACGTGAGCGTGTACTCCAACGTGCGCCCCGACCCCAGCCAGGAGCTGGTGGACGCCGGCGTCGACATGATCTTGGGAGCGAGGCCGGACGTGGTCATCGCGTTCGGCGGTGGCTCCTGCATCGACGCGACGAAGGCCATCCTGTACTTCGCGGAGCAGAAGGGCCTCGCCCACCCGTACTTCCTGGCGATCCCGACGACGGCCGGCACCGGTTCCGAGGTCACGAACTTCGCGGTCATCACCCGCGGCGACACGAAGGTCGCCCTCATCGACGACGCGCTCGCGCCGGACGGGGCGCTCCTGGACGCGAGCTTCACGCGCTCCGTCCCGCCCAAGATCACGGCCGACACCGGCATGGACGTCCTGACGCACGCGCTCGAGGCCTACGTGAGCAACAAGGCGACCACCTTCACGGACGCGCTCGCCGTCAAGGCGCTGCGCGTCGTGTTCGAGGACCTTCCCGTCGTCTTCCACGACGGCGACGCCATGCGCGCCCGCGGCCGGATGGCCGAGGCCTCCTGCGTGGCGGGCATCGCGTTCACCAACGCCGGGCTCGGCATCAACCACAGCCTGGCGCACGCGCTTGGCGGCCGCTTCCACGTGGCGCACGGCCGGCTGAACGCCATCCTGCTGCCGTACGTGATGCGCTTCCACATGTCTGACGCCAAGTACCGCGAGCCGTACGAGCGCTGCGCCCGCGAGCTTGGCATGGCGGACGCGGAGGACCTGCTGCGCCACGTCACGGACCTGCGCGCCGAGCTGGGGGTCGAGGAGCGTCTGGCAGACCTCGGCAGCATCGACGCCACCGCGTTCGAGGAGCACGTCGGCGACATGGCCGAGGCCGCGCTCGGCGACCGCTGCACCCCGACGAACCCCCGCCCCGTCTCGAGGCAGGACCTCGTCAACCTCTATCGCGACGCCTACAACGGCTAGCTAGAGATACCGCCCCTGGCCTCTCTTCCCTGGGCTCGCATGGGGTGGCGGCGACGGTGGCCGTCCTTCTCGCCCGTGGGCACCTGCCCCGGCGCGGGAGGGTGGCCGCCCGCCGATTCCCTGCTTGACACTCACGGTGCGTGAGCGCCTACAAAGAGGTTCGGCAGGCATTCGCAAGATGGGCCCGCGCGATGCCGGCGACCGGCGGGCGGCAGCGCGCAGGTAACCGCAAGATACGTGCCAAGGTGCGGTGGAGAAGGGCTGCCGCCGCACGAGGCTGTGGGAGTGGACATGGAACAGGACCAGATTCGCGTTGTTCAGGAGACCGTCTCGGGCAAGGAGATCACCCTCGCCCACGTCATCGGCGGACCGGAGCCCATCATCTACACGAAGCTGGGGCTGAACCCTTCCGTGGACTACGGCTCCAGCGCCCTTGGCATCATGAACATCACGCCGCCGGAGTCCGCGGTCATCGCGTCCGACATCGCCATCAAGAGTGCGGACGTCTACCTGGGGTTCGCGGACCGCTTTACCGGCACCATGATCATCAGCGGCGAGATCGCGGACGTCACGACGGCCATCACGGAGGTCGTCCGCTTCTTCCACGACACGCTGGGGTACGTGACCTGCAGGGTCACGAAGCGCTAGGCGCGCCATGGCAGGGCAGAGGGTCACGAGGCAGCAGTTCTTCGACGAGGTGTTCCACGGCAACCCACCGCGTGGGGAGAACGGCGAGATTCGCATAACGCGCGTGCGCGTTCCGGGTCGCGAGGTCGACCTCGCGCACGTGATGGGAACGTCCGCGCGCCGCACGTGCGAGACGCTTGGCCTGGACATCGGCACGCACGAGGGCGAGGACCACGCGGGCGAGGCGCTGGGCTTCATGCGCTTCACGCCGTGGGAGGCCGTCGTGGTGGCGGCGGACATCGCCGTGAAGCACGGGTCGGTCGAGCTGGGCTTCATGGACAGGTTCAACGGCTCGCTCATCCTGTGCGGGCAGATAGCAGACATAGAGAGCGCCGAGCAAGAGATCCTGGACTACTTCGACCACGAGCTCGACTTCCACGTGTGCAAGATGACTCGCAGGTAGGTGGGGATGAAGCGACTGTTTCTGATGGGCAGGAGCGAGGCGGGCAAGACCTCGCTCACGCAGGCCCTGCGCGGCGAGAAGCTGCACTACCACAAGACGCAGTACACCTACGCCGACGGCGACACCATCGACACGCCGGGGGAGTACTCCGAGTCGAAGCGGGTGGGCGTCGGGCTCGCGTGCTTCTCGTTCGAGTCTGACGTCGTGGCGATCCTCATCGCGGCGAACGAGCCGTTCACGGTGTTCGCGCCAAACTGCAACGCGTTCCTCAACCGCCCGCTCATAGGCGTCATCACCAAGATCAACGAGCCGAACGCGAACGTCCCCATGGTTCGCCAGTGGCTTGAGGAGTGCCGCTGCGAGCGCATCTTCCTGGTGGACAACGCGACGGGTGAGGGCATCCCGGAGCTGCGGGCCTACCTCGAGGAGGACGTCCCCGCGATCTCGCTCGAGGAGGCGAAGGCCCGCCAGCGCTTGGGCCTGCAGGATTGGGGGAGCGCCCCGCGCCCGCGCCGCGCTACAGGCGCCTGAGGACCACGTACGCGTTGAGGTCTCCGGAGCGCCCGTCCGAGCAGAACCTCGCCACGGGGCGCGCGGCTCCTCCCAGGCAGGCGAGCAGGCCGTCCACCTCCGCGTCGTCGAAGCTGTGGCAGTAGCGCCACGCGCAGGACACGTCCTGCCATCCCAGCAGGTAGTCGCCGGCGCCCAGCTCGTCCCCAGACATGCCAAGCTCCGCCAGGGCCTCGCGGGTCGTCGCGCTCGCCTTCGCGGCAAGCCTCTCGTTCGACATGAACTTCCAGAACGATACGCAGCACGTGCCGCCCGGACGCGTCGCCGCAAGCATCGCGCGAAGCAGGGCGAGGCGTGCCGCGTGCGTCGGGACGTGGTGGAGAAACCCGAAGGCAACCGCTAGGTCTGCCGCCGTGGGTCCCGACGTCGCGTCGCCCCACGCCCGTGCGGTGGCGGCGCACAGCTCGTCACGCAAGCTTCCCGCGAGAAGGGCGCTCACGATGTCCAGGCGCCGCAGGCTCACGTCCCATGCGTCCGGGGGCGATGCGCCCTCGGCGAGCTCCGGGCAGTCGTCCATCCCCAGGTAGAAGACGCTCTTGAGACCGGCGTCCGCCAGGAACCGCGCAAAGCGCAGGTTCCCGCACGCAAGGTCCAGCACGTGGCACGCCGTATCGCGCACGGCGGAATGCGAGTCCGCCGTGACACCATCCCCGCGCTCGAACTCTGCCAGGCAGCGCTCCCAGCCGGGCCAGCCCGACCGCCTCGTCTGCGAGAACGATGCGGCGTTCTCGCGATAGAACCGCGCGTTCAGCGCGTTCATGCGTCGCGCAACGTCGATTCCCATGTCGCGGGACGTGCCGTCCTCTTGCAGCTGCATAGCGCCCCTCCAGTCGTGCCGCCGTCCTTCTCGCCCGTTGGCGGCCCCTTCCTCGCGTCCGCACGGCCGGGCGCCGCGAGTGGGCAGCTCCAAGGTTACCGCAAGGCTCGCGCTTGCGTCGCCGCGCGATGGTCACGGCATGGGCGACTCTTCGCAACGGACGCGTCACGTCCTCGCAATGCGCGCGGGACATCATCTTTGTGCCTTACGAATCGTGAAGGCGGCGCGGACGGGAGACCCCGGAGACGGAAAGGTGTTCTGGTACCCCGTGGCCCGTGCCGTCAGGATTCGCACGGGCGAGAGGGACATGGAGGCCATCACTCCCGCTCCCTCCCAGGCGGAGGAGCTGTAGATAGGACCATGGGGGGCGGGCCGGAGGTTGCGACGCGTCCCAGCCGCCTGGCAGGGCGCAATAGGGAAGGGGCCCGCAGTCCAAACTGAACTGCGGGCCCCTCGTACATCGGGCTGGCTTCTGTCTGTCAGCCGAACTTAGCCGAAGTAGCGCTTGAGCAGACCGGCGAACGCCTTGCCGTGACGAGCCTCGTCGCGGGCCATCTCGTGCACGGTGTCGTGGATGGCATCAAGGTTTGCGGCCTTCGCGCGCTTGGCGAGGTCGAACTTGCCGGCGGTGGCGCCGTTCTCGGCCTCGACGCGCATCTCGAGGTTCTTCTTGGTGGAGTCGGTCACGACCTCGCCGAGCAGCTCGGCGAAGCGGGAGGCGTGGTCGGCCTCCTCGAAGGCGGCCTGACGGTAGTACATGCCGACCTCGGGATAGCCCTCGCGCATGGCGACGCGGCTCATCGCGAGGTACATGCCGACCTCGGAGCACTCGCCGTTGAAGTTGGCGCGGAGGTCCTCGATGATGTCCTCGGAAACGCCCTCGGCCTTGCCGACGCCCACGACGTGCTCGGCGGCCCAGGTCAGCTCGCCCTCCTGCTTGGTGAAGCGATTACCGGGGCAACCGCACTGGGGGCACTTGTAGTCGGCGGGCAGCTCGTCTCCGTCGAACTCCTCGACGTAACCGCAAACGGGGCAAACAAACTTCATGTTGGTTCCTCTCCTTTGGACTGACGTTTTACTGTTGCTTTCTTAACAACAACGATTATCATTATGTACTGAAAAGGAATCGTGTCAACGACAAATCGAAAGTTTTTGGGAGTCGGTGATGAAGGAGAGAAGAACGCATGCGAAGACGCCTGCGCGTCGCAATACCAGACAGCGGCAGATGGTCCTCGAGGAGGTTCGCTCGCGGTGCGACCACCCCACCGCGGAGCAGATATACCAGAGCGTCCACGAGCGCGACCCGCGCATGAGCCAGGCGACGGTCTATCGAAATCTGCATCTGCTGGCCGAGGAGGGGGAGATCCTCTCCATCAAGGCCCCTGGCGTCGAGCACTTCGACCTGAGAAGGGACGCGCATCCCCATATGGTCTGCGCTCGCTGCGGCTCGGTGGTGGACGTGCCGATTCCACTGGGCGACGCGGACCTCGACGGTCGGGCGGCGGCCGCTACCGGCTGGCAGGTCCTTGACCATGCGGTCATATTTCGTGGCGTATGCCCTGCGTGCATGCGGTCGGAGCGTGACGCCGGGCTCTCGTAGGAAGGTGCGTGCATGTCCCGTTCCTCGCCCGGGTATCATGGGACGGTAGGCTTCGACGAAAGGAAACCGATATGCAGGCTCGATTCGTTCATCGCTGCACGCACGTGATCGACAAGCAGAAAACCATCGAGTTCTACGAGAAGGCACTCGGCTTTCACGTCGTGAGGGAGAGCGGTCCCGCGGACGGATCGTGGACGAACACGTTCATGGAGAGCGACGCATGCCCGTTCCAGCTCGAGCTCACGTGGAACCGCGGGCGAACCGAGCCGTATGACAACGGGGGTCGCGATCAGCACATCGCGTTCGTGGTGGATGACTTCGACGCCTACCACGAGCTGCACAGGCAGATGGGGTGCATCGACTACGAGAACACGGCGATGGGCCTCTACTTCATCTGCGACCCGGAAGGCCAGCGCATCGAGATTCTGCCAGAGGGGCGATAGCCTCGCTTGTCCCCAACCCATGTCGCCACCGCTTCGTGAGACGCATGTGGCGACATGGGGCTGCGGGCATATAATTGCGACCTATGGAAGAGCTGCTGATCGACATACTGGATGAGCTACGACGCCTGTCTGACGAGCCAGGCGAGGGTGCTCTCGGACCGCTCGAGCTTGACCGGATAGTCCGCAGACACAACCGTGGCATCAGCAACAACGCGAAGCATCTCTCGAAACGCTACATCCTGCCCTTCTACCTACGCGTGAAGCAGGAGGATCCCGCACGCTGGAAAGGGTGGGCCGTGGACCCGGGTTTGGAGCGGCGCCTGCTGCGCACGCTCCGCATGAAGCCGCGTCGCACGGCGTCTGGCGTGGCCACCATTACCGTGCTCACACGTCCGCAGCCGTGTTCCAGCAACTGCGTGTACTGCCCCAACGACCTGAGAATGCCAAAGAGCTACCTCTCTAACGAGCCCGCCTGCCAGCGTGCCGAGCAGAACTTCTTCGACCCGTACCTGCAGGTGACGACGCGCTTGACGGCCTTGTACCAGATGGGCCACTCCGTGGACAAGGTCGAGCTCATCGTGCTTGGGGGCACATGGAGCGACTACCCGCGCGACTATCAGCTCTGGTTCATCCGCGAGCTCTTTCGCGCCCTCAACGACTGGCCCGTCCCCGCGGACGTCCTTGCCGCGCGCCGGTCCCATTACCGAGATCTCGGGATCAGCAACGATCCCCGGGAGATCGCGAGGCTCGTTGGCCCGGAACAGCGACTCGTCGATGCGGGGCTCGAGACTTACAACAAGGGATTCGCGCGACTGTATGGTGACGTGCCCACGGACGATGACCCCTGGGGCGAGAAGTGCGAGCGGTTCAGGCAGGCGCAGCGCATCATGCATGCGACCGAGGAGGAGCTCGCGGCGGAGCAGGCCAGGAACGAGACGGCCGCGCAGCGCGTCGTGGGACTGGTCATCGAGACGCGCCCCGATACCATCACTCCGGAGAGTCTCACGCTCTTCAGGCGCCTTGGCTGCACCAAGATACAGATTGGCATCCAGTCCACCCGCCAGGAGATTCTCGACACAAACCACCGTGCGACAACTATTGCCCAGGTCAAGAGGGCGTTTTCCCTCATCAGGCTCTTTGGGTTCAAGATTCACGCGCATCTCATGGTCAACCTCATGGGATCCACTCCGCAGGAGGACAAGGCCGACTTCAGGACGTTCGTGGGCGATCCGGGCTTCCTGCCGGACGAGGTGAAGCTCTATCCTTGCGCGCTGGTTGCGGGGACGCAGCTGGTGGCGCGCTGCCGTGCGGGGGAGTGGCGTCCCTACACCGAGGAGGAACTTCTGGACGTCCTCGTTGCGGACACGCTTGCGACACCGGCCTACATGCGCATCAGCCGCATGATCCGCGACATCGGCGCGGACGACATCCTCGTGGGCAACAAGAAGACGAACCTCCGGCAGATGGTGGAGGGTCGCATACGCGAGCTCGGCGTGGCGGGACGCGTAAGGGACATTCGCTTCAGGGAGATAGCGCGCTCCGAGGTGGACCTGGGGACGCTTGCGATCGACGATGTCTGCTACCAGACGGCTGTCACGTGCGAGCACTTCCTCCAATGGGTTGCACCGGACGGCCGCATAGCGGGGTTCCTCAGGCTGTCGCTTCCGGATTGGGGCGCGCTGCAAGACGGAACGGCCGACGTGGTGGCGAGCGAGCTCCCCACGCTGCCGGGAGACGCCATGATCCGCGAGGTTCACGTGTACGGACAGGCTGCGCACCTGGGCAAGTCCGACTCTTCCTCCCAGCACCAGGGGCTGGGTCGCGAGCTGGTGCGACGCGCATGCGAGATAGCCCGCGGCGAGGGGTACGCGCGCATCCACGTGATCAGCTCCGTGGGAACCCGCGAGTACTACCGCAAGCTGGGATTTGCGGACGAGGGACTGTACCAGAGCAGGGAGCTTTAGCAGGCAGAGCACTACGATCACCCCTTCCGCCCGCCATGCCGTGACGTGTCACGCAGGCGGGTCCGTCGACGTGCGGATGGTCTAGCAGGTGTGGACACTCTGGCACATATTACAGAACAGATGTTCGTAATTCTAAAGAATAAAGCCAAGCCAAAGCTTGCGGGTGAGAAGGACGCGTCCTTCTCACCCGCGACCTGTCTTCATCTGCACGGCCTGCCACCTGCACGCATGACGGGGCGTGGCGGTTAGTCTGCCACGAAGACGTGCTCGACGTAGCCCACGTACATGGTGTGGTAGTTGCCGGCGTTCGCGTCGGAGTAGTTGCGGGGCTCGACCTCGGGGTCGCAGATGCCCTTGGGCGCGAGCGGGCCGACGTACGCCTTGCGGCACACCAGGACCACGCGCGCCTGGTCGATCACCGGCGTGCCGTCTGCCAGCGACTGCGTGAGGTCCGTCTGCGCGAGCTTGTCGCCGTCGCGGCCGGACGCCGTGCCCAGGATGCCCAGCGCGGGGCGCTCCGTGCCGTCGAACAGGTTGACGGAGAACGTGTCGCTGCCGTCCAGGAACTGCTTTGTGTAGCGGCTCTGGCGCACGTACGCGGTGGCGACGGGCCTGTTCCACAGGGTGCCGAGGCCGCCCCAGCTGATGGTCATGCAGTTGGACGACGCCTCGCTGCCGGCCGCCAGAAGCGCCCAGCCCCGGTCGAACGCGTCAAAGGGCCTAAGCGTGAGCTCGTGTGCGTCTACCTCGTGGAATGCCATGTTCTTCTCCTTGTGTCTGCGTCCGCGCGTACGGATGGCTTGCATATGGCGCTACTGTACCCACTTTTTGGGCGGGCGGCGCGGCGGGGTTTGGCATGCGGCATGCAATGGGCTGGTGCCGCGGAGCCGCCGTGGCGGGACGGGGGAGGTCGACATGACGTTTGACGAGGTAAGCCGTGACATCCTGAGGTTTCGCGACGAGCGCGACTGGACGCAGTTCCACAACCCCAAGGACCTGGCGATATCCGTCTCGCTCGAGGCGGCGGAGCTTTTGGAGTGCTTCCAGTGGTCTGGCGCGGACCTGGAGTGCGCAGACCGCGAGACCCACATGGAGGAGGAGCTTGCCGACGTGATGATCTACTGCGTAATGCTGGCCGACCGCCTGGGCGTGGACCCCGTGGAGGCCATGCGGCACAAGCTGGGGCAGGACGAGAGCAAGTACCCCGTCAAGAAGGCCCGCGGCAGGTCGAGCAAGTACACGGAGCTCTAGGTCTGGCGGCGCCGCGAACGGTTGGTTTTAACTCGTGAGCGGCTGTAGGCGGAATTTATGTCCACTGGCCCCCGTAGCCTTATCCCAGGGCTCGCGCCTCGTTTGGTGGCGCGGCGCGCGATGACAACGGCATAGGGGGCGGTAGATGTTTACCACTGGTGACTCCAAGGAGGCCTGCGCGCGTCGCAGGCAGGAGATGCTGGCGTTTCTGCAGGCGGTGGACGTTCCGCTGGACACGAGCTACCTCAGGCGCGGCAGCTGGGAGTGGTTTGACGACCTGGGCCAGGTGGTGGCGCTCTGTATGACGAAGGAGCCGTATGCGCGCGAGGTGGCGCACGGCGAGGGGGACTGGCGCGCCTTGCTCGGCCTCACGGTGAGCATCGTGACGAGCGTGATGAAGACCGCGGCCGACGAAGAGGTCTCGTTCCTGGAGATGGTAATGCTGGCCGTCTACGCAGCCTCGTGCAAGGCGTACGACGACCTTTACCAGGGCAAGGTTCCGCCCGAGCTTGCCCGGCGCATGGCAGGGGCGAACCGCCGGATGTACGAGACCGGCAAGGAGCTTAGGAGGTTCTCGCAAGAGGTCGAGGCCTTCGAGGGCTTTGAGTGCGACGGTCCCGACCGTGCGGTACCGGGCGATGGTACGGGTGTGGACGCTGGCGAGAAGGGCGCGGGGCCTGACCGGTAGGTACCTCCTGGGTCCAACGAGGCCACGGATGAGCGAGCGGCATGTTTTGGGCGGCGAGTGGCAGCGACATGCGAATTTGTGTCCACCGAAGCCGATAGAGTGCAGGGCAGAGAGACGGAAGCGGGAATCGCCACACGCCAGAAGGGGGACACCATGTACGAGCGGAGCAGGGAATACGTGAGCTGTAACGTTGCGGGTCAGTCGCATTGGGACATTGCGGAGGTCTTTGGCCAGCTGAAGCCGGGCAGCAAGCTGAAGCTGAAGGCGGAGCCGGACAATCCCTATGACCCCAACGCGGTCGCCGTGTACTACAAGGGCGTGAAGATCGGCTTTGTGCCCAGGGCGCAGAACGGGACGATCAGCCTGCTTCTGGCCTATGGACACAAGGACGTCTTCAGGGCGTGCGTGCTTGCCGTCGACCCGTCGGAAGACCCCGAGCACCGCGTCACCATGCGCATCAACGTGAGGGACGCGCGCTAGGAGGCCGCATTTCTCGCAAAGCCGCATGCGAAACGTGTGGGTGGGGTGCAGGATGCGTGACAGCGGCTTGTCGTGGGAGTGCAGAAAGTGTGCGTATCCCTCGCCGGGAGGTTGATCTGAGATCTGTAATGGAATTGTTACTTGACAAGTGACACCCCCTTTGAGGTGCCAATTTCTTGCCGTCGACACAACTGTTGGCGATATTTGAAGGTAAGGATGTTGTTTCCGCAGATAAATGCGGAGTTAGGGGGGAGATTCTTACGCGTTCCACCGGACTCTTCTGGGTAAGGAGTAGGTGTCCTTAACGACGAGTTTGGAAGGAAGGTGTAAGTGTGTTGAGGATCAAGGATATGAGCAAGCAGCAGAGGCGCGTGTTTGACGCCTGCAACAACGGTTGGTTCGTCAGCGGCGTTTACACCGCCATGTTCGACGACCACAAGCGTGACTTCGCCGTGGACAGCCTGGGAATGCTCTATGGTGGCGTCGAGAACTGGTTTGGCGAGCATGCCGTCAACCACGGTGACTCTCACCTGTTGGTGAAGTGCGTCAAGGCGCTCTAGTGCCCGCGGGCACTGGCTGCGTCCCGGCATGCGGCCACGAGGCGGAAGGCACGTCCTTCTCGCCTGCAAATCTTTGAGACGTAACAACTGATAACCAAGTTCGGCCGTCCCTCGGGGCGGTCGTTCTTTTGTCGCGGGAAATGGGTACCAGAACAGGAAGGGCAAGACTGCCCGGACCGGTTTGCTGTACGACGAAGGGGGTCTTCTTGTCCAAGGTGGATGGCGTTGGCATCGCGTTCTGCGGTGGCGGGTTCAGGTCCTTTGCCGAGGTTGCGGCGATAGAGGACATGCAGAGAAACGACGTGAGGTACGGCGCCGTGGCGGGAACGTCCATGGGATCGCTGGTGGCGGCGCTTGCGGCATCGGGTGCGAGCTGCGAACGCATGGCCGAGCTGCTTGTTGCGATGGACAGGTGCACCGTGGAGGAGGGCGTGCTCAGGAACATGCCCCTGAAGGTGCTGAACGTGATATCGAACAAGGGCATGGTGGACAGCGCCATCCTGGAGGACTATGCGCGGGCGGTGCTGGAAGGCGCGGGAATCAGGACGTTTGCCGACTTCGTGATGCCCGTTGCCATCACGGCCGTCGACATCGTGAGCGGCGAGCTCTTTGTGTTCACGAACGACGAGGAGCTCTTTGCGGCCGACGGCGGGAACTGGAACACGGTGTGCGACCTGTCGCTGGACGTTGCGAAGTGCTGCGCGTGCTCGGGCTCGTACCCGCTGGTGATCACGCCGACGAAGTACCTTGGCCGCACGTTCATGGACGGCGGCTGCCGCATGAACCTGCCGACGCCGCTGTTTGACAGGAGCATGGTGGATGCCGTGGTGGGCGTGGGCCTCATCAGGAAGCCGCGCCTGGTGGAGGACATCACCCCGCTGAACATTGCCATGCGGACGATGGGCTGCGGCGCGAACCAGCTGGACCGCATCCACGCAAACGCGGCGGACCTGTACATCAACCTGCCCGTGAGCGGCGACGACGCGTTCCAGGCGGGCACGGGCGCCCAGGTGATAGACGAGGCGCGTCAGATCCTGCGCGACAATCCGCCCGACTGGAACGCCGTGCGCCCGAGCATGCTGGAGTCCATCCGCAAGCGTGCGGTGGACGCGTTCTACAACATGGTCAAGACGGTTCCGAAGAGCGCGAAGATATCCTGAGTCGGAGGCGCGAGCGCCCATAGCATGTGTGGGTCGTATGAAGACGACTGGCAGAATCCCGCCCGAAGGGGACGGGCGCCCCGCTTGCCGCAAAGGCAAATGGAAGAGCGGCGTCGCACGTTAGGCGTGCGGCGCCTTTTTAGGTGCCGCACGGGCGGGCGAAGAGAGCGCCTTGTTTCTGAAAGCTCATGCAGGTAGCTGAAATACACTCATACGAGGTATGAATACCCGAAAATATATGCAGTGAATTGAATGATATGACGAGGCCTGGAAAGCGAAATAAAGGTAAGCGCAAGATGGAAGCAAGGTCCGTAACATTCGTTTTTTAATCGAAATGCAGGGCTGGCGGACAAGGTAGTGATTTTGATGTGCCGGAGCCCAGAGGCGTCACCGAGGGGGAGCGCGAAAGCTCAAAAATAAATAGTCAAACCTATTAATCGGCTAGACTTTGCACTTTCGGCGGTCATAATTGTCCGTATGCGACGCCGGGAGACACCCTGCGCGCGAAGCGGCATGACGAGCGCGACCCAAAGAAGGACGGAGAGACGCGATGGCAGAAGATAAGTTTGTACTTCCCCCGCTGGACACGAAGTACCACTGCACGAACCCGGACCGCGAGATGACGCTGGGGCAGATGCTTGACGGCGTGGACCCCGACATGTGGCCGACGAACGAGGAGATGCTCGAGACGCTCCTGTTCTGCATGGACGCTGAGTAGCCGTGTCGGCGGAATCGACGCGCGCGTACCTTGCACGCTATGGCCTGGACGAGAAGATCATCACGTACGACGTGATGACGGCGACCGTGGAGCAGGCGGCGGAGGCATCTGGCCTGGAACCCGGGCAGATCGGCAAGACGATGGCGTTCGACGTGGACGGCGACGCGGTGCTGGTGGTGTGTGCCGGCGACGCGAAGGTGTGGAACTCCGCGTTCAAGAGACAGTTCCACACGAAGCCGACCTTCATAAAGCCGGACGAGCTCGAGGAGCGCGTGGGACATCCCATGGGTGGCGTCTGCCCGTTTGACGTGAGGCCTGGGGTCAGGTGCTACCTGGACGTGTCGCTCAGGCGCTACGACTTCGTGCGTCCCGCCGCCGGCAGCGAGAACACCGGCGTCGACGCCACGATGGAGGAGCTCGAGCGGGCAAGCCATTCCCTGGGATGGGTGGACGTCTGCAAGGGCTGGCGCGAGGAGTAGGCCCGGCCTTACGGCGTCGTGACGCCCTGGCGTCACGGCAGGCCCACGCCGAGAGACGAAGGCGTTTCTCGGCGGAAACATGGCGGAAACAGAGCGGCCGTATCGTTTGCCCCAACGTCAACAGGAGGAAGACGGATGTCCCTTGCAGCCAACAACATCGCGAGCGCAGGCACGCAGGTGCTTGCTGGCGCATGGTGGTGGACAAGGACTACCGGACTTCCGGACTAGCGACGGCCGCCTAACCATACGCATCAAAAGGCCCTCGGACTAGCTCCGGGGGTCTTTTTGTATGCCGAGACGGCATGGCACCGCGCGTGCCGAACGAGACGGGCCACCATTGGACGGGCGCGGGAGCGCCCAGAGGGAAAGGACAACGACCATGGCAGAGACGAAGACCACCGATCCCTATCGCACCTATCTGCGCGAGGACCAGATTCCCACCGCCTGGTACAACCTGCGTGCCGACATGCCCGAGAAGCCCGATCCCATGAGGCTCCACAACGGCAAGGTCGCCACGGTGGACGACATCGCGCCGGTGTTCGCGCGTGCCCTGTGCGAGCAGGAGCTGGACGACGACACGGCCTACTTCGACATTCCCGAGCCGGTCATGGAGATGTACCGCGTGTACCGCCCGAGCCCGCTGTGCCGCGCGTACAACCTGGAGCGCGCGCTGGGCACGCCGGCGAAGATCTACTACAAGTTCGAGGGCAACAACACCTCTGGCTCGCACAAGCTGAACTCGGCGCTGGCGCAGGCGTACTACGCGTACGCCGAGGGCATCACGAACATCACGACCGAGACGGGCGCCGGCCAGTGGGGCACCGCGGTTTCCGAGGCGGCGGCGCACTTTGGGCTGAACCTGGACGTGTACATGGTGAAGTGCTCGTACGAGCAGAAGCCGTTCCGCCGCAGCGTGATGCAGACGTTTGGCGCCACGATCACGCCGTCGCCCTCCGACACCACCGCGGCCGGGCGCAAGATCCTGGCGGACGACCCCGCGTGCACCGGGTCGTTGGGCACGGCCATCAGCGAGGCGGTGGAGCGCGCGCTCAACGTGCCGGGCAACAAGGGTCGCTACCAGCTGGGCAGCGTGCTGAACCAGGTGCCGCTGCATCAGTCCGTCATCGGCCTGGAGTCGTACGAGGCGCTTGCGGAGCTGGGCGAGTACCCGGACGTCGTGATCGGCTGCTGCGGTGGCGGTTCCAACTTCGGCGGGCTCATCGCCCCCGTTCATGCGCGACAAGCTGAACGGCATCCACCCCGACACGCGCTTCGTTGGCGTGGAGCCCGCGAGCTGCCCCTCGCTCACGCGCGGCGTGTACGCGTATGACTTTGCGGACACGGGCCAGGCCTGCCTGCTGTGCAAGATGTACACGCTGGGCAACGGCTTCATCCCGAGCTCGGACCACGCCGGCGGCCTGCGCTACCACGGCATGAGCCCCATCGTGTCCAAGCTGAAGCACGACGGATACATGGAGGCCGTCGCGGTGAGGCAGACGGACGTGTTCGCTGCGGCGGAGCAGTTCGCGAAGCTCGAGACCATCCTGCCCGCGCCGGAGAGCTCGCACGCCATCCTGCAGGCCATCCGCGAGGCGGAGCGCTGCCGCGAGACCGGCGAGGCGAAGACCATCCTGTTTGGCCTCACGGGCACCGGCTACTTCGACATGGTGGCCTACGACAGGCACAACAGGGGCGAGCTCGAGGACCACATCCCCACGGACGAGGAGCTCCAGGCGGGCTTCGACTCCATCCCGCACGTCCCCGGCCTGCAGTAGGCGGCGGCCGCACGGTTTGGGCGGCGTAGGCTAATAAGGCGAGAAGGACGCACGGCCATGGTCACACGTCCTTCTCGCCTGCGTTGTGTGCCGGCTGTGCCCGGCGCCGGCGCGGCGGCGCCGGGCACCTGCGCGCGTGCCCGCGCTACGAGAGCGAGGAGACGATCTGCGAGAGCGCGTCGTTTGCCTTCTGGCGGGCGGACTCGATGTCGGAGCTCGACACGTTCTGGAAGTCGATGTTGGGCAGGTTGTCGGAGTCGATGGTGATGCCGTCGACGGAGAGACTGCCAAGCAGGTCGTTCGCGGCGTCCTGGATGTCCTTCGCCTTGGACGTGTCCACCTTGACGTCGTCCGGCACGACGGTCTTGTCCAGCACCTTGCCGTCCTTGCTGACCAGCGTGACGGTGCATTTGACGTCCTTGCCCGTGACCTGCTGGTAGGCGCAGGCGGGCAGGCCCACGGCGATGGCGTCGTACATGTCCGCCATCTTCAGCTTGTCCGTGCCGAGCGTGATCGTGACCTTCGAGAAGTCCTTGTTGTGCTCGACCTTCGTCACGTTGGGGAAGGCGTCCGAGCTCGCCATGGCATCGAGCGCAGACTTCACGCTCTTGCGCAGCTTGGAGGAGAAGGACTTGTACTGCTCCTTGGTCATGGTGACCGTCCAGCTGCCGTTCTTGTTCTTGACGGCCTTCGTGCCGATGGTCTTCTCGAGCAGCTTCTTGATCTGCTTGGTGGACTTGCCCGCGTACTCGCTTCCCTGGAAGTAGTAGCTGGGGATGGTGACCTTCATGGTGTCGGAGGACTCGTCCTTCTGGCCCTTCTTGGAGGAGCTGACCTCCGTGGCGTCGACCGCCTTGCCGTTGACCGTGCCGCAGGCTACGAGGCCGAGCCCCATGGTGAGCGCGCATGCGACCGCAAGGCCATTGCGCGCGATGCTGTGAGTGCGCTTGAGCATGTCATCCTCCCGATGTGCCTATGACGTGCTGGTGACGAATGCCCACATTCTACCCATTTGTCGCGGAATGTGGCCGGTGCGCCTGCGATGGTGACAAACGTCACGGGTGGCTGAACGGAACGTGAACGGCCCGCCGCGCGTTGTCGCGACGGGCCGTGGGGGAATTGCTGTGTGCGAGTGCGGTGTGCGCGAGGGCGGTGCGCGCGAGGGCGCCGCGCGCCGGCTAGATGCGGTACTCCATCCAGGCGACGTAGTCCGCGATGACCTCGTCGCGGCACCACTCGTTCACGACCTCGTGGTAGCAGTTGCCGTAGATCTTCATCTGCTTGTCCGTGCTCGCGACGGCGGCAAACAGGTCGTAGGTGTCCTCGTAGGAGATGAGGCCGTCCTTCTCGCCGTGCGTGAGCAGCACGGGGTACGCGAACTTGCGCTTGTTGTCCGCAAACCACGCGAGGCCGTCCTTTAGGGCGTATACCAGGCCGATTGCGAACGTCTTGCGGTTCAGGGGGTCCCTCGCGTACCAGTCGCGGACCTCGTCGACGCTGCATACGCCGCTGCCGAGCTCGTTGGGGAGCTGCGTGTGCGGATCGACGCCGGCAGGCGTGCTGGCGAACATGCCGGCCTTGTCCTCCGTGAGGCCTCCGTTGCAGATGATGCCGCGCAGGTTCTTGTTGGGGTACTTCACGCCGTAGAGCGCGACGCAGTAGCCGCCCATGCTGTGGCCGAAGAGGAACACGGGGCGATTGGGGTTCTCGGCGATGGCGCGGTCGACCACGACGTTCGTGTCGTCCAGGATCTGGTCCCAGCGGGAGTAGTACGCGCACTCGCCCTCGCTCCTGCCGTGTCCGCGGTGGTCGAAGCGGTACGTGCCGATGCCGGCCTCGTGCAGCCTCTGGGCCATGTAGTCGTAGCGGCCCTGGTGCTCGCACAGGCCATGCACTATGACGCACACGGCCCTGTCGTCAGCGGTGACCTCTGGGTTATAGAAGAGCCGCGTGCCGTCGAACGAGGTGATGAACTGGTCCTCTGCCATGGATGGCCTCCTTGTGGTCGTGTGCGTGGCTTGCGGGTGGAAACGTCGTGCGCGCCGGGCGTCGGTGGCGCCCACGGCGTCGCCGCCCGCGAAGCCGTTGCACGTTTGATTGTAGGGGGACGGAGGGTTGTGCTCTTCTCGCCTGGGGAAGCGGTCGAAACGAGGCGGCGTACGGTTGGGAAACGGTACACGACGGAAGGTATCTGACATAAAACAATGAACGTGATGATGGTGTGCGGCATGAGGGGAAGACTGGTCGATGGCGGGAGCAATGTTTTGAAAAATGCCAGTTGCTTTGGGTTAAATTTATTTCTGGAAGATGCACTTGCCATGGCTTAGGCTATTGGCATGACGATTCTGTTTTCACATAACACGGCACGTCGCTACTGGGAGTTCGTTGGAGTCTCTGGCAGGCATGGGGTCGTGGGTGGTGACTCCGTGCTGAGGGAGGCGTCGGGAAGGAAGTCGGCGATCGAGCGGTGTGGAATCGACCTGCCTGGCGATGAAGGCCGAGGACCGGAGTGGCTGGCGCGGCCGGTCGATCTGATGGTGCCCACGGCGGGCAGTCGAAGCAAGGACCCGGCCGTGAGCAATCACGTGTGCGCCGCCGGGCTCCCTCCCTCGAGCGTGAACCGCATTGCGGAAGACGCGTATGTGACGAGTCCGGAGCTGACGTTCGTGAACCTGGGAAGGACGCTTGGCGTTCCCGCGCTGGCGGAGTATGCGATGGAGCTGTGCGGCCGATACGCCGTTACTCCGTGGCGCGAGTGCGGCTTTGAGCCGAGGGCTCCGCTGTGCGACGCCTGCGGGCTCGAGGAGTTTGCGCGGGGTTGCGGCGGCGTCCACGGGATGAGGCGGGCGATCGAGGCGATGGGAATCGCGGGCGAGGGCTCGAGGTCGCCGGCGGAGACCACGATCTACCTGCTGCTTAGCATGCCGAGGGAGATGTTTGGGTACGGGCTGCCCAGGCCTCTGCTCAACCAGAGGATCGACTTGGCGCCAACGGCGCAGACGCGGCTGCGCAAGGAGTATCTGCTTGTCGACCTCCTGTTTGCGGACGAGAGGCTGGTTGTTGAGTACGACAGCAGGGCGTTTCACAACGCCCCAGCCAAGCTTGACAGCGACGATGACCGTCGCGAGGTGCTCCAGGACATGGGCTACGAGGTCGTCGTCGTGCGTGCCGAGCGCCTGTCGAACTTTAGGAGGTTTGACGACCTGGTACGCTTCACCATTGGGAAGAGGCTGGGAATCGAGGTCCCGCCCATGGACCCGAGGTTCGCGCGTGGGGTCCAGAACCTGCGTGAGGACCTTGCGTTGGCCTCGGGTGCGTGCAGCTAGGGCATCCGTGGCCGCGTGCTGGCCGGGCGGGTCGGGATGGGGGTTGTCGCGGGAATCTGCGCGATTGTATGGCGCCCAAAATCGCAGAACGCGATGTGCGACTCGTGTTGGTGGCAGCCCAACTGCGGTTTTCTTGGCGTGATGGCGTTCGCAGAACGCGTTCTGCGATTTTGGGAGAGCTGCTGGGGCGGTGTGATGACAGGGCGGAGGGGTTGGGCGCGCCGCATTTGGGTATGAGGCCTACGGGGGCGGGGCTGATGGACAACGGAACCATGCTATAGGGGTTCAGCTGGTACCTACCGGCTGATGGCGCGCACTGGAGGCGGCTTGCGCGGAGCGCGCAGCGCCTTGCGGACGAGGGGATCACGGCGGTGTGGCTGCCGCCCGCGTACAAGGGCCAGGCCGGCGGGCTCGACGTGGGCTATGGCGTGTACGACACGTACGACCTGGGCGAGTTTGACCAGAAGGGCGCCGTCGCCACCAAGTACGGAACAAAGGACGAGTACCTTGCGTGCATCCGGGTGCTGCAGGCCGCGGGCGTGCAGGCGCTGGGCGACGTGGTGCTGAACCATCGCATGGGCGCGGACGCGACGGAGGAGGTCCTTGCGCGCGAGGTTGCCGCGGATGACCGCAACCGCGTGGTCGCGGGGCCGCGCAAGATCCGCGCGTGGACCAGGTTCTGCTTCCCGGGCAGGCACGGGAGGTACTCCGCGTTCACGTGGGACTGGCGATGCTTCCACGGCGTGGACTGGGACGACGCCACGCACCGCGGCGGAATCTACCTGTTCGACGGCAAGAGCTGGGACGACGCGGTGGACCACGACGACAACGGCAACTACGACTACCTGATGGGCTGCGACGTGGACCTTTCGTACCAGCCGGTGTACGACGAGCTCGTGCGCTGGGGCAAGTGGTACCTGGACACGACGGGGCTCGACGGGTTCCGCTTCGACGCGCTCAAGCACATGGGCCGCGAGTTCTACCAGCGCTGGCTTCCCGCGATGCGCGACTACGCCGGGCGCGAGCTCTTCTCGGTGGGTGAGTACTGGACGCCGCACGTTGAAGAGCTGGTCGCGTACATAAACGGCATGCCGACGATGAGTCTGTTCGGCGTGCCGCTTCACTATCACTTCTATAGCGCGTCGTGCTCGAACGAGGACTTTGACCTGTCGAGGCTGTTCGACCGCACGCTGAGCACGTGGAACCCCGTGCGCGCGGTCACGTTTGTGGAGAACCACGACACGCAGCCCGGGCAGGCGCTGCAGTCTCTTGTGCTGCCGTGGTTCAAGCCGAGCGCGTACGCGTGCATCCTGCTTCGCGAGGCCGGCTATCCGTGCGTGTTCTACGGCGACCTGTACGGCATGCCCAACGACGGCGGCAACATCCCCGCGGTGGTGGAGCTGCCGCTTCTGATGGAGATTCGGCGGCGCTTTGCGTACGGGCGGCAGCGCGACTGGCTGGACGACGCGGACACCATTGGCTGGACGCGCGAGGGCGAGCGTGGGCGCGAGGGCTCGGGCGTGGCCGTGGTGCTCACGGACCGCGCCGGCGGCACCAAGCGCATGCTGGTGGGCGAGGGGCACGCCGGCGAGCTGTGGCACTGCGTGATAGGGGAGGAGAAGGACGTTCGCATTGGGCCGGACGGCTGGGCGGAGTTTGGCTGCGGCGGCGGGCGGCTGTCCGTGTACCTGAGCGACTCGGCCGCCGGCGTGCTGGAGCACGACTGGGTGAACGCCATCCACACGCCGGACGCGGACCCGTACACGGACGACGACCCGGTGCGCGCGGAGACCGAGGAGGCCGTGCGCGAGCACCCGGAGCTCGAGGGCGAGGTCAGGCGGCTCGCGCGCATCGACGTTGGCGGAGAGGGCGTCGCGGGCTAGCGCGCGCGGGCGCCTTACGACGGGTCGCCGTTGCCGCCGGGACTGCCGCCGTTGCCGGCGTCTGGGCGAGAAGGACCTAGAGACCCTGCAGCGCCAGCCACGCGTCCGCGACGATCTGCGCGTGGTCGAAGGCGAGCCCCTCGCCCTTGACGCCCTGCGCACGCAGGCGGTGCGTGATGGGCTGCTCGCGCGCCGTGAACTCGCTCGTGAGCGTCGTGCCCTCGTGCGCGATGGCAAGCGTCATGGCGTCGCCGTCGCGCACGGGCCCCGCGAGCGTCGCGGCAACGTCAAACCATGCGGCGCGCGCGGCGTCGTCCGCGGCAACGGGGATGGAGCCCGCGTCGTCCAGCGCGACGAACGCGTACGAGACCGTCCAGCCGCGCGGGTCGCGCCCGGGCGTGCTGTACAGGCCCACGGGCTCGAGCTTCAGGCCGGACACGCAGGTCTCCTCCTCGAGCTCGCGCGCCGCGCAGGCGTCCGCGGTCTCGTCTGGGTTGCAGAAGCCGCCGGGGGTGGCCCAGCGTCCCAGGTAGGGGTGGCCGCCGCGCTGCACCAGCAGCAGCTGCAGCCCGCCGTCCGTGCGGCGGAACACGCAGATGTCTGCCGTGAGCGAGGGCTGGGGGTACTTCTTCGGCGTGTAGCTTGCGAGGAACTCTGCCTCGGTCAGGCCGTTTTTGTCCCGCGACTCCGCGCCCTGCGCGGCGTTGGCGCTCTCGCTACGCATTTGCGTCACCGTCCTTCTCGCCCTCGGCGCCCTCGGCGGCCGTGGCCAGAAACGCGTTCGCCCTGTCGCGGCGCTCGTCCTCGGAAAGGCTCGCGAGCTCGTCCAGCTTGTCAAGAAGCGTCTTCCAGCCGTCGAAGCGCGTGATTGCCCACAGCCCCGCCACCACGTAGCGGGCGTCGTCGAACTTGCCGGCGTTCAGCGTGTCGTTCAGGAGCTCCTGCATGGTGTCGACCGCGAGCTTGGACGGGCCGTAGTTCTCGCCGGCGCGCTTCAGGCGCTGCGCGGCCTCCGCGGCAGAGAGGTGGGCGAGCTTGTGCCCGCGGCCGCTTGCGTGGGCAAGCTCGTGCAGCTCCGCGTGCGGGTCCGCGTAGACGTCGTCCGGGTCGAAGTCCTCGTACACGGCGTAGTGCGCGGCCGCGAGCTCGTACTTGCCCTGCGTCACCAGCACGTTTGCGCGGAACGCGTGGTACCGGGCGAGGTCTGTTGCAATAATGATGAGCGGCCACGCAGCCTCGATGTCCTTCTCCACCGCGTCGAAGTCGCCCATGGCCTCGTGCGACATGGCGCGCTCCAGGTACAGGCCCGCGTCCGCCGTGTTGAAGCGCAGCGCGTTGTCGATGGCGGCCGCGGCGTCCTCGTAGCGGCCAAGCGCGTACAGCAGTGCGGAGTGGATGCCGTACGCGTCCGTGTACGGCGCGACGGTGGGCTTCACGTCCTCGGGGTCGACGTCCGGGTGCGCGCTGAGGTACAGGTACGCCTGCGCGGGGTCCGTGAAGTCCAGGCGGTCGGGCAGGCAGTCCGGCTCCTCTTGGGCAGACTTCTGCAAGCGCTCCAGAAGCGGCGTCAGCATGCGCAGTGCCTGGTCTGGGTGCTTCATCTGCAGCGCAAACTGCACGCGCCTGAACGTCGCCTGCGCATCGTCCCGCAGCCTCTGCTGCTCTTCCGTCAGGTCGGTGTCTGCCATGGTTCCTCCTTGTGCGGGACGCGCCCGCATCGACTTCGCTCCGTTCAGTATAGACTGTGTCTTCAACGTCCGCGCACCGATGGGGGTCCCATGCACAAGCCCGCGCACAGCATTCTGTTTGTCTGCCACGGCAACATCTGCCGCTCGACCATGGCGGAGTTCGTGATGCAAGAACTGGCGCGCCGGGCCGGCCTTGCGGAAGACTTCCGCATAGACTCTGCCGCCACGAGCAGGGAGGAGCTGGGAAACGACGTGCACCCCGGAACCCGCGCGAAGCTTGCCGCGGAGGGCGTGCCGTGCGGGCATCACCTCGCGCGCCAGATGGGACCGGCGGACTACGACGCGTTCGACCACATCGTGGGCATGGACCAGGACAACATGGACGGCATCTGCCGTCTGCTCCTGGGCGAGAAGGGCTACGGCTTCAGCTGGCGCCCCACCTCCGCGCGCGAGCGCGCCGCGGCAGACCCCGACCACAAGGTGTCACGCCTGCTTGACTGGGCAGGCGTGGACCGCGACGTCGCGGACCCGTGGTACACCGGCAACTTCGACGCGACGTACGACGACGTGCTGCTGGGGTGCACCGCGATGCTGGATGCGCTTGTGCGGTAGGCGCAGCCCAGGCGCCGCGCCCTTCTCGCCCTAAGCAATCCAAGAAAGAATGCTTACGCAATGATGCCAAGCCCGCGAAGAGCGTCTTCTATCTCGGCGGCGTCTTTGACAGTCAAACTGCCATACTTCGTAGCTTTTTGGAAGGCCATCAAAGGTACGGTCATAGTCTTGGAACATCGCGCTGTTGATGGTTTGGTGAGACCCGCCTCTTTCCAGTCCGAAATCCTGATTTCGCCTGGGAACTCTGGCCGAGGGCCATGCCCAGTTACCTTTACCACAAGTGCTATCTCGTCTGTGTGATCGACAACGGCAACGATAGCTGGCCTTTCTTTTTTCACGTCGGGCTGGTCTTCAAAGAAGAATGAGAGACGCCATACTTCGTAGGGATGGGGCCCGGCGTCAGTCATCGTCATCGTCATCGTCCCTCCAGGCTGTGGGAACGACTAACTTGCCATTCTGTATAGAAGAATGAAGCACTGAGGGGTTGTCATAGTTGATTTTTGGGGCACGTCTTACGTCGAATGGGAAGCCGCCGCACTCATTGAACTTCAGGACAAAAACCTTAAGTGCCGTGGAGGCGTTCATCCCCAATGCCTCGGCGGTTTTTGAGAAGAGGGCTTTGTCTTTTGGATCGACTTTTGTGTTGAGAGTTGCATTGGATGCCATTAGTACTCCAAAGTCGTAGGATAAGATACCATCACCGTATAATTGTTACTATACACAGGCAATTATCGATAAGCAAGGAGCCGCCCCGCGCGTAAGGCGCGAGGCGGCTCGTATGTGGCGTGCCCTGCGTCGCCGTGGTCGCCGGCGACCGGCACTACGAGTTGTAGCTGTGGAAGAACGCGCGCGTCTCGGGGTCCGTCGCGTTGTCCATCACGTCGGCCGGGGTGCCGTTCTCCGCGACCTTACCGCGGCGCAGCAGCACGATGCGGTCCGCGGCCTTGTGCGCGAAGCTCATCTCGTGCGTGGCCATCAGGATCGTGGCGCCCTGGTCCTTGAGCTCGGAAACCATCTCGAGCACCTCGCCCACCAGCATGGGGTCGAGCGCGGAGGTGACCTCGTCCAGAAGCAGCAGCTCGGGGTCGCCCATGAGCGCGCGGCAGATGGCGACGCGCTGCTGCTGGCCGCCGGACAGGCGGTCCGGGTACTCGCGGGCCTTCTGGTCCATGCCGATGCGCTTCAGCAGGGCCATGGCCTTCTCCTCCGCGTCTGCGCGGCTCCACTTGAACACCTTGCGCGCGGCAAGCGTCACGTTGTTGAGGACGGTCATGTGCGGGAAGAGGTTGAACTGCTGAAACACCACGCCAATGCACTTGCGGCATTCGTCCTGGTTGATGCGGGGGTCCGTGATGTCGGTCTCGCCGAGCCAGATCTGGCCGTCGTTCACGCGCTCCAGCATGTTGACGCATTTCATGAGCGTGGACTTGCCAGAGCCGGACGGCCCTAGGAGCGCGACCACCTCGTGCTTGTTCACGTCGAACGAGATGTGGTCCAGAACCACGTTGTCGCCAAAGCGCTTCACCACGTTGTCGAGGCGCAGGACCTTCTGTGGTGCGCCGCCCTGGGCGGTCGCGGTCGTGGTTCCCTCGTGTGCGATGTCTGACATTAGACCATGCCTCCCGTCTGCTCGCGGCGGCGCAGCTTAGCGGAGTACCAGTCGTTCAGAAGGATGAACGGCACGCTCAGCAGGATGAAGAGCACGCTCGCAACCACGTACGGCGTGAAGTTGTACGTCTTGGCGACCATGATCTGGGCGGCGCGCACGGCGTCGACGGCGCCCAGGGTCGATATCAGGCCCACGTCCTTCTGCATAGCGATGAAGTCGTTCATCAGGGCGGGCGCGATCTTGCGCAGCGCCTGCGGAATGATCACCAGGCGCATGGTCTGTCCGGACGTGAGTCCCAGTGAGCGTGCGGATGCGCGCTGCGACGGGTGCACGTCCTGAAAGCCGGCGCGCAGCACCTCGGCGATGTAGGCGGAGTACGACATGATGATGGCGACGGTGCCCAGGATGGCCGGGTCAATGCGGCCGAAGATCCCCAGGCCGGGGATGCCAAAGCCAATCAGGTACAGCACGACCAGCATCGGGATGCCGCGCATGATGGTGGTGTACAGCCTCGCGACCACGCGCAGCGGAAACATGACCGCGGACGTGGTGATGCGGCACAGCGCCAGCGCCGTGCCCAGGATGGCGACGCCTATGACGGCGACCACCAGCACGCGCAGGTTCAAGAGCAGCCCGTCAAGCACCTGCGGCCACGCCTGGGCAAAGTACTCGGGCGAGAAGAACGACTGCTGCACTCGAGGCCAGCCCGGTGAGTTGGAGAGTCCAAACGCCACGAGGCCCACGAACGCGAGGGACGACACGACGCTCGTGAGGTGCGAGCGGACGTTCTGCCTCCTGCGATACTCCTCGCGCTCCAGCTCGACGTCGCTCACGGCGTCCTTGGAAGAGCCAGACATTCGGGAAGCCCCCTTTCTTGGGGTGAGTTGCCAAACGTTCAACAAAAACGGCCGAGACCTGCGTCCCGGCCGTCAAAGGGCGGCGCTGCGTCCCTACTTCTTCAGCGTGGGGATGTCCGTCGTGTACTCGGCAAGCCACTTGTCCTGCAGCTTCTTGACCGTGCCGTCCTTGATGAGGGCGTCCATGGCCTTCTTCACGTACTTCGTGAGCGGCGAGTTCTTCGCCAGGGTGATGCCCAGGCCCTCCTTGTCCTCGGTGCCCGGAATCTGGCCCACGACGACGCCGTCGTCGATCTGCTTGGACTGGACCATGTACACGGCCTGCGGCGTGTCGGTCACCAGGGCGTCGCACTGGCCGGAGGTCACGGCCTGCGCCGCGGCGGAGTTGTCGTCGAAGATGCTGATGCCCTCGTCCTTGCCGCCCTTGATGATGTCCTTCACGTAGTCGTACGCGGTGGTGCCCACCATCACGGCGATGTTGGCGTCGGCAAGGTCGGCGCACTTCGTGGCGCTGGCGTACTTGCTGCTCTTCTGCAGGACGACGGCCTGCGTCGGGCGGAAGTACGCGGGCGAGAAGTCCACGGCCTTCTTGCGGTCGGAGTTGATGGACACCTGCTGGATGTTCAGGTCCCAGTCGTGCTCGCCGGGGGCGTACGCCTCGTCGAACGTGGTGCGGACCCACTTGACGTCCTTCTTCGCAAAGCCCATCTCGTCTGCGAGCGCGTAGATCAGGGCGGCCTCGAAGCCCTTGCCGGTCTGGGGCTTGTCGTCGACCACCCACGGGGTGTAGGCGGGGTTGCCGGTCGCGATGGTGAGCTTGCCCTCGGTGTGGGTCAGGCTCTTCACGCCGCCGCTCTTCTTGCTGGGGCTGCCGGAGTCGCTCGAGTTGGACGATCCGCAGGCCGCGAGGCCAAGCGTGGCAAACGCGGAGGCTCCCAGCGCTACGGCCTGGCGCCTGCTGATGGCGGTATCGGTGATGGACTTCATCGCTGTTCCTTTCACGTGCTCCCAAAGGGGGAGGCTCTTCTCGTGCGTACGCCACCACACTAGCAAACGGGGGATTGCGGGCCTTGCAATGGCATATAAAACTCGGCATTTCGTTACGCAATGTTGTTATTTCGGGCTTCCTTCAGATTGCAAGGTGACGACCGTGCGCCCTGGCGCCCCCGCTGTCCGGTACGGTGGCGTCCTTGGCTATACTTGCAGGGTCGCGCCCGGCCCGGCGTCGGGTTGCGGCGCCATGTCGGGCCCGGCGCGTGTCCGGGCAAAGCGTCAGGGGGGAGTCCCATGGTTAAGACCGTCGCCGTGCTCAGCGCGCTTCGCAAGGAGTCGCTCGCGTTCTTCGAGCTTGGGGGAGAAGAGCCGCGCCGTCGCTGTGGCGTGGAGCTTGCGCGGCGCTGCGTCGCGGGCCTCGACGTCGTGGCCGCGGCCGGCGGAATGGGCACCATCAACGCGGCGGCCTCCGCGCAGCTGCTCGTCGATGCGTGCCGGCCGGACGTCCTGCTGTTTTGCGGCATCGCCGGGAGCCTCAACCCCAGGATAGGCCAGGGCGACGTCGTGGTGGGCGAGCGCCTGGAGTGCCTCGAGGCGGACATGGAGATCATCGCGGAGTCCGAGCCGCACCTTACGTCGTTTTCCTCCGACGCACGTCTGGTGCACCTGGCACAGGAGGAGCTCGAGGCGCGGTCGTTCGAGCGCGTGGACAACGTTCGCGAGTCCGGCGCGGACGCGAGCGCCGCGAGCTACGGCACGCTTGCGCCGCACGAGCCGCGCTACGTGCGCGGCGCCATCGCGACGAGCGACCTCTTCAGCACGGAGCCCGACGTGCTGCGCCAGGTGCGCGGGCGCTACGCCGCGGACTGCGAGGAGATGGAGGGCGTCGCGGCGGCCCAGGTGGCGGCCCGCGCGGGCGTGCCGTTCCTTGCGATCCGCTCCATCAGCAACGTGTGCGGCGAGCCGTACGAGGAGTTGGACGGTCGCGAGGCGGACCTCGAGGCCGTCGCCCGGCTTGCCGCCGACGTGACCATGGGGGTCATCGCGAGGCTCGCGGACAGGGGGCTCGGCTCGCGGTAGCCCCGCTGGGCGCAGGATGGAAAATCCACAACGAATTGGGTGGAAAATCCATACCGGGTAGGGTGGAAAACCCATACCGTACAGGGTGGAAAGCAGTCGCTAGTCCCGTGCCAGCTTGAAGCCCGCGTACACGAAGCCTGGACTCACGACGCAGGAAACGAGGGCGTCCTCGCCCGAGGGCACGGTGCGCTGCCACACGCCGGCGGGCACCACGAGCTGCGTGAGCGCGCCGTCCTGGTCCATGCGCAGCGTCGTGGCCTTGAGCTGGGCGGGGTCAGGCTCCGCGCCCGAGCCCGCGAGCTCGATGGTGACGGCGCCGGGGCCGTGCCAGAGCCAGAGCTCGTCCGCGTCAACCACGTGCCAGTCGCTGGAGTCGCCGGCGGGCAGCAAGAAGTAGATGAGCGAGGCCAGCGGGCGGGCGGACGTGGAGTTCTCGGAAAGGTCCGCCACGTTGGCGGCGGTCGCAGGAGAGGCGGCCGCGCCCTTCTCGGCCGCTGCCGCAGGGTCGGGGCCGGCCGGCGCCGCGACGGGCGACTGCCACGTGCGGCGGTACCAGCCGCCCTCCGGGTGGGGCGCCAGGTGCAGCGCGTCGATAAGGTGCCGTGCGTACGGGCTAACTCCAGATGCGGTCATATGCGAGCCTTCCCTCGATGACGGTGGCGCGGCAGGTGCCGGAGCCGTGGCGGACGAAGCGCTCCAGCGTGTCCTCGAGCGCCTGAGGCGACGTGACGTCGACCGGCACGTCGAAGAACGCGAGGTCGGCGGACGCGCCCACGTTTATCTGGCCGATGCGCTTGGGGCCGCAGTTGAGGCCCATGGCCTCCGCGCCGCCGAGCGTCATCATCCTGATGAGGCGGTGCGAGAGGTCGAGCTCCTCGTAGCCCTGGCTGATGGCGAGGTCGTACAGGAACGCGACGTCGTCCAGGACGTCGAGGCTGGGGCTGGACGAGAGCGAGTCCGTGCCGACGGAGAGGGGGTTGCCCTCCTCGAGGTAGCGTGCGATGGGCGCGTCCGCCTCCGTGCAGGTGATGCGGTTGGAGCGCGGGCAGAGCGCGACCGAGACGCCCCTCTGGCGAAGGATTCTGCGGTCTTCTCGCGATGCGTGCACGCCGTGCGCGATGTGGACGTCGGGCCCGAGCACGGCCAGCTGGTCGAGGAACTGTATGGCGCTTGCGCCGGCGCCGGCGCGCTTGAGGTCGTTGAAGCTCTGCCACTCCGTGCGGTTCCACGCCCACGACGTCTGGTTGGTGAGTCGAGACGGCAGCTTTCCGGCCTCGGCCGGGGTCTCGCCCAGGTGGATGTGGAGCCTCATGCCAAGCCGGCGCGCGATGTCGGGCAGGTCGAGCAGCGGGCCGGAGCCCAGCGAGTACGGCGCGTGCGGGCTGATGCCAAGCTCCGTCACGCCCATGGCGCCCATGGCGCGGATCTTCTCTAGGAGGTCCTGCGGCCCCTTGCGCTGCCAGTCCTCGTTGTTCCAGTCCATCACCTCCCAGTAGGCGATGCCGTGCATGCCCTGGGACGCGAGCGCGTCGGCCGCCTCCGCGTCCGACACGATGTCCGCCGCGGCCGTGGTCCCGGCCTCGACCATCTGACGCGCGCCGTCGTGCGCCCACTGGCGCCACGGCTTGGGCTCCGGGCTGTCGTATATCTTGTTGAACGCGAGCTCCCAGTCGCGGAAGCTGGCGTACGTGCGCGAGCCGACGGACGCCATGCCGGTGTACTGCAGGTGGGTGTGGGCGTTCACCAGGCCGGGCGTCACGAGGCCGCCCCAGCGGCGCAGCCTGACCCGCGAGGGTTCGTCCACGTCCTGCGCGAGCTTCTGCCGCACCCAGTCGCGCGTGCCCACGTGCAGCACGTGGCCGCCGCGCACGGCGACGGCGCCGTCGCAGATGACGGGGCCGGTGACGGGGATCACCAGCGGGGCCTCGTACAGGGTGACGCTCGTGTTGCCTGTGTCGCTTGTGCTGCTGCTCATGCGTTCTTCTTCCGGTCGGTCGGGGCGGGGGTGGAACCCCAGGCGGCGTCGCCTGAGGATTGCGGCGTGGCACCGGCGGTGTCCGCGTAGCGGGTGACGCGCCAGTCCGGCACGAAGGTGGGTGTGGACGGCGCGTCCTCCGTGCGGATGCCGCGCGCCGCGAGCGCGATGGACGCGATGCGGCGGTCGACCCCGGGGCCCAGCCGCAGCACCTCCGCGGGCAGCGAGCCCGCGTGGCGCAGCAGGTGCTCCACGGCGGCGAGCTGCACGGCGAAGCTCAGGTCCATGATCTCGATGGGGTTGCCGGGGCCGGCGGCGTAGTTCACGCCGTCGCCGGACGCAAGCAGCCTCAGCGTGGGCCCGTGGGGCACGTCCAGCCACGAGACGCCGTCCCTCTGTCCCGGGCGCAGCGCGCCTCCCTGGGAAAGCACCTGGTCAAGGGCAACCTCGTTCGCGATGCCGCCGATGACCGCTACGGTGGCGCCGTCTGGCAGCAGGCGGAGCTCGTCCGCGGAAAGCGTGTGGCGCACGCCCGTGGCCGAGACCGCCATGTCCGTGGCGGGAAGCGCCCGCTCGAGCGTGGTCACCGCGAAGCCGGCGAAGCTCGCCTCGAGCGCGCGGACGGGGTCCGCCTCCGCAACGGTCACGCGCGCGCCCAGCGCCCGAACGCGGCGGCAGAAGCCCTCGCCCACGGGGCCAAAGCCCGCCACGGTGACGCGCGCCCCGCCGTTGGCGGAGAAGAACGACGGTCCCACCAGGTCCATCGTCGTGGCGACGCAGGTCTCTCCCGTGCCGTGGCGGTTGTCGAAGCCGGTCTTCAGGCGCGAGTCGTTGACCGCCACGACGGGAAACGGCAGCTCGCCCGCCTGCTGCATGGCCGCGAACGCGCGGACGCCGGAGGTGGTCTCCTCCGCGACGCCCACGAGGCGCGCCGCGAGCGCCGGGCGCTCCATCACCATGAGGCGCGAGAAGTTCGCGCCGTCGTCGATGACGACGTCGGGCCGGATGCGGTCCATCAGGCGGAGCGACCCCTCGCGCTCCTGCGCGGGCGTCCACGAGGCGTCCGCCTCTATGGCGTAGCCGCGTGCGCGGATCTGGTTTGCGATGGCCTGGTCGCACTCGTGCGCGTGGCAGTACACGCCCACGGTGGCGCCGGCCGCGGCGAGGCGCTCCACGAGGACGGCCGTCTTTGGCTCCACGATGAGGCTGAGCGCGATGCGGACGCCCCGAAGCAGGCCGTCTGCCGCGACCTGGCGCGCGAGCTCGGCCGAGACGGGCATGTTCTTCTCGGCGCGCGCCCAGGCGTCCGCGGCGGAAAGCTCCTGGCGTTTGGGCAGGTCGGGATAGGTAAAATCAGCCCGTGCGGCATCGTGCGTGGGGACGATGCCCCACTCCGCCATGCGCAGGGCAAGCGCCCCGCCGTCGCGTGCGAGGTCCTGCCCGGACACGAGCACGCGCGAGCCCGCGAGCGATGAGTTCGTCGCCTGCGCCCATGCGCAGGCCCAGTGTGCGAAGGTGTCCGTGGTGCCTCCCGGGTCGTATTGCGGCACGCCCTCGCGGCGCGCCGGCCGTCGTGGGAACATGATATGCGAAAGCGGCAGGCGTGGGTTTCGCCCGTGTTTCGGGCCGCGTGTGATGCCTTTGGAGAACGCGCGGCCGCGGCGTCCGCGATGGGTACATGAAGTATCGTCACTACGAGCGAAACCCGTCCCGTGGGACACCCGGGACCTAACGACAGGAGACACCATGGAGCAGATAGCAAGCTTCACCATCGACCACCTTCGCCTGGAGCCCGGCGTCTACGTGAGCCGCGTCGACCGCGACCCGGCGTCCGGCGCCGTCATCACCACCTTCGACCTGCGCCTGACCGCGCCTAACCGCGAGCCCGTGATGGACACGGCCGCCGTGCACGCCATCGAGCACCTGCTGGCCACGTTCCTGCGCAACGACGAGGAGTGGGCGAGCCGCGTGGTGTACTTTGGGCCCATGGGCTGCCGCACCGGCTTCTACCTCGTCGTGTTTGGCGAGTGCACGCCCAAGGAGGTGCTGCCGCTGGTGACGCGCGGCTTCGAGTTCGCCCGCGACTTCGAGGGCGAGATCCCCGGCGCGAAGCCGGCGGAGTGCGGCAACTGGCACGACGCGGACCTGAACCAGGCGCACTGGTGGGCCAGGCGCTACCTGGACAACACCCTGTACGCGATCGACGACGCGCACATGAACTACCCCGGCGCGGAGTAGCCGCGTGGTGCTGGGAATCATTGGCGCGATGGACGTCGAGGTGGAGCTGCTGAAGGCCCACCTCGACGGCGCGCGCGTCACACGCGTGGGCGGCATGGAGTTTAGCGAGGGCCGCCTGGGCGGTGCGGACGCCATCGTGGTGCGCTGCGGCGTGGGCAGCGTCAACGCCGCCATGTGCGCGCAGACGCTCGCCGTAAGCCTTGGGGCGGACCGCGTGGTGAACACGGGCGTGGCCGGCTCGCTGGACGCGCGCGTGGGCATAGGCGACGTGGTGGTGTCCACGGACGCCGTCAACTACGACATGGACGTGCGGAACCTGGGCTACAGGCCCGGCCAGTGCCCCGGCATGGACACGCTCGCGTTCGCGGCGGACCCGGCGCTGCGCCAGGCGGCCGTCGCCGCGGCGCGCGCCGTCGCGCCGGAGGCGGGCGTGTTCGAGGGCCGCGTGGCCTCCGGGGACAAGTTCGTGCACGAGGACGCCATGCGCCGGCGCATCGTGGACGAGTTCGGCGCGCTGTGCTGCGAGATGGAGGGCGCCGCCATCGCGCAGGCGTGCCACGTGAACGGCATCCCGTTCGCGATCGTGCGCACCATATCCGACGAGGCGGACGGCGCCTCTGCCACGGACTACCCGGCGTTCGAGCGCAAGATGGCGCTGCGCTGCGCGGCGATCGTGGAGCGCATGGCCGCGGGCCTGGCGTAGGCGGCGGAACCGGGCAGGGGATTCGCATGGCGAGAAGGACGGGGCTTCCCGCGGTGGAGGTGCTCGACGCGTGCGAGTCCACCAACGACGAGGCACTGCGGCGCGCACGCGCCGGCGCGCCCCACGGCGCCCCTGCCGTGGCCGCGGTTGGCACGCTTGTGCTTGGGGGCGCTTCTCGCCTGCGCGTGCCGTACGCCGCGCGCGATGATCGCGCTAGTGGCGACGAGCGCGTGGTGAGCGTGCCCCTCTTTCAGTCTGAGGTGACGAACGCCTTCTGGAAGTACGTGCGGGCGGGGGTGATGCTGCGCGAGGGGGCCACGCGAAGGCTCTGCGTCGCGCTGTCCCTGGTGGACGAGTACGCGGACGCGCTTGACTTCGCGCCCGAGGTGCTTGCGGAGTCGGTGCGACTGGGGCATCCTGCCTACGACGTCTTCTATCTGGTGCTAGCGCGCAGGTGCGCAGGCACGCTCTTCTCGTGCGACAAGAAGCTTGTGGCACTGTGCGAGGAGAACGGCGTCGACTGCATCCACACGGAGAGCGTGCCCGCGACGGTGCCGCGGGGACTTCGTGCGACTCGCGGCTAGACGCCGGTAGACACGTAGCTCGAGTCCACGGTCACGTGGCAGACGGCGCCGGGGCAGCGCTTGTGCAGGATGGCGCAGATGCGCTCGCTCAGCTCGTCGTCCGTCATGGGCAGGCCGTGCGGGCGCACGCAGTCCAGTGACACGTGCAGGGTGCCGTCCTGGCGCGTCGTGCGCACGTCGTGCACGGTCAGGCGGCCGTCGATGGTCTTCGCCTGGTCTGACACCCAGTGGCGCAGGTCGCGGTCCTCGGGGTCGAACGTCACGATGGGGTCGTAGTGCAGCACCAGGGGCAGGTCCTCCTCGTCCGTGAAGTAGTGCTCGATGGAGTCCAGCACCTCGTGGCTGCGGATGGGGTCGATCTCGGCCGCCATCTCGACGTGGGCGCTCGCGAACTTGCGGCCGGGGCCGTAGTCGTGCACCATCAGGTCGTGCGTGCCCAGCACACCGGGGTAGCTCATGATCGTGTCGTGGATGTGGCTCACGAGCTTTGGGTCGGGTGCCTGGCCCAGCAGGGGGTCGAGCGTCTCGCGCACCAGCTCGAAGCCGCTCCACATGATGAACGCGCCCACAGCGAGGCCGGCGACGCCGTCCAGGTCGATGCCGCAGAGCTTGCCTATCATGCCCGCGGCCAGCACCGCGGACGTCGCGAGCACGTCGTTTTTGGAGTCCTGCGACGTGGCCTCGAGCGTGACGGAGTCGATGCGCGTGGCCAGCGCGTGGTTGAAGAGGGCCATCCACGTCTTCACGCCGATGGAGAGCAGGAGCGCCACGACCACCGCGAGCGAGAAGTCCGCGGGCTCCGGGTGCACGATCTTCTGTATCGAGGTCTTCGCGAGGTCGAGGCCCACCGCCACGATGATGAACGCGACGACGACCCCCGCCATGTACTCGATGCGGCCGTGCCCAAAGGGGTGGCCCTTGTCCGCCGGGCGACTCGCGAGCTTGAAGCCTATGAGGCTCACGATGTTGCTCGACGCGTCCGTCAGGTTGTTGACGGCGTCCGCCACGACGGAGACCGACCCCGCCGCCAGGCCCACGAGCCCCTTCGTGGTGCACAGCAGGATGTTGCAGACGATGCACACGATGCTCGCAAGCGTGCCGTGCGCGTTTCTCACGTCGGGGCGGTCCGTCTGGTCCGCGTCGTGGATGAACCTATGTACCAGCCACTCTGTCATTGTGCCTTGCTCTTCTCGGCTTTCTGGACCTTTTCCAGCGCCGTGGTGAGGTCTATGTCCAAGTCGACGTTGCCGTCGATGCCGTCCACCTTGCCGGAGTCCGTGTACTGCCATATGCCGTAGCGCAGTGCCATCGTGGGCGCCTTCGCGTACTCCGCGTACCAGAAGCCGTAGCGCGACAGCGCGGCGAGGTCGTAGTGAGCCAGGTCCGCGCGGCTGCCATAGACGCACGCGTAGTAGCCGTTCTTCTGCACCTCCTTGCAGAACGCCTTCGCGATGGCTGTCATCTGGTCGTTCGTCAGGCTCGAGATGCGGTCGTCGCCGCTGAGGGACGGCTCCATGTCGAACACGACGGGGTATGCGGTGGCGTAGCCGTCCAGCTGCTTCACCACGTAGCGGGCCTCGTCGCGCGCCTCCTCTGGCGTGATGGCCTGCGAGAAGAAGTACACGCCCACGTCCAGCCCGTTCTTGCGCGCGCCGTCGAAGTTCTGCTCGAAGCGCTTGTCGTGCGTGATGTTGCCCTCGACGCTGCCGCGGTAGCCAATGCGGATGTACGCGAAGTCGATGCCGTCAGCCGCGACCTTGGACCAGTCGATCTTGCCGTTGTGCTCGGACACGTCGACGCCGGTGCGCGAGACCACCTTTCCGCCCGCCTTGTAGCTGATGCGGTCACTCTTGACGGTGGCGTTGTCCCAGTCATACGTGGTGGTGAAGATCTTCTTGCTGTCGTCGATGGCGGTGGACCTGCCGCCCTTCATCTTGACCTTGCTGCCGGCCTCCTGCGTCTGGGCGGGCTGCTGCAGCGCGCGCATGATGCTGGTGCCCGCAAGCACGCCCACGCTTGCCACCAGGAGCACCGCCACGAGGGCGATGAGCGGCTTGAACGGGAACGGCGGCCTGGTGGACCCCAGGTCGCGGATCTTGCGGAGGCGGCTTTCCTGCCGGCGGCGGCTTGTCTGGCTGCGCGTGGCGAGGCCGGTCTGGCCGTACTCCTCGCGCCGCAGCTCGAGGCTGGCGTCCTTTGGGCGGAGCATCTTGCGCGGCTGGCGCGCCTCGCGGCCGCGACCGTCGCGGGAGCGCACCTCGCGCCCGCGGTCTGCCCTGGTGCCGCGCACTTCTCGCGAGCTGCTGGCGTCGCGCGACACGCGGGAGCCCGTACCCCTGTGGTTGGCGTGGGACGTACCGTACCTGGCGGCGTGCGACGTGCCCATGGAGCTTCCGAGGCTGCTGCGCGAGCTGCCCCTGCTTCCGCGAGAAGTGCGTGGCGTGTCGGCCGTGCGTGGCGTGCCGGCCGTACGCGGCGTGCTGGTCCGGGGCGTGCCGTGGGCCGTGCCACGCGAGGACGTGCCACGGGACGACTTTGGCGCCTGGCGGGCGTCACGCGTGTCGCGACGGGGCTCGGCCGCCCTGTCGCCCGAACGCTCGCTGCCACGACGAGAAGGCACGTGGCCCTGGGCCCTCTGGCCCTGGGGGCGCGACTGCCTCTTGCTGGGCCTTCGCTTTTCTGCCAACGCGTCGCACCTCCCCGTGGTCACCCGTCCGTCATGTCACTAGTCGTATTATTGTCGCACCCCAAACGTTCCGGCGCGAGCGCGACCGCCGCGACCGGCCGCAATGGCACAACATCATCAGAGCCAAAGGGGCGTGGCTTGCGAAGGCGCGCCGTCGGCAAGGCCTACATGCTCCCACAAGCCAGCACCTTTGAAAAAAGTGCCGCGGGGAGAAGAACTCGTCCTTCTCCCCGCGACTATATGGAGTCATACAAAACTACGGCAGTGATTAAAGTTGATGCATTCAGGATTAATGTTTGATGCAGCTGCATGTAGCTTGCTGTCCGTTGTCAGGAGGACGGTCGAGTCATCGATGAGCGAGAGCAGAGAACAATCGGCTACGCCAAGGTAGTTGTATTGGGGCAGCTTGGTGGCTTCTTTGCTTGGGACGTACTTCTCGACTCGAACAGCTTGACCTTCCTGCACAAACTCTTTCAGCCAGCGTTTCTCGCCCTCGTCTGAGGTGTCGGATAGCAGGTCAGAACATTCGGTAATTACATTAGGAGTAACGACGGCCTGACGAAATCCCGAGACAATGCTTAAGGCTAGATCGTAATCCTCGGGAACGTATTCCTTGACACGGCGCTTTCGACCGAGGGCGCCCTTGTCGACTGATCCGACTGCGAGTAAGACAAGAATATTCGCATCGAGGGCAATCCTAGTTGCCACCATAAGCAAGCACCTTGCCCGTCTTATCGTCGATGGTGACGGTTTTTATTGTGCGATTGTCTTTTAGTGGGGTAGGAGTAATGCCAGCAAGGGGAGAACGAGCCTGATCCCATGGCCTCGAGAATCCAACCTCAATTCTCCAGCAGCCATCCTCTTCGTCGAATCGCGTTCCCTCGACGGCAAAGCGGATGTCACGCAGTAACTGCACGTCTGTGTCGGCATCAGGGTACTCGTTAGTCATGCCTTCCAAACTCGAAACGTAGTCGGCGGCAATTTTGACGGCCTGCTTCACGTCCATTTCCAACCATCCCTTCAGTCGAAAGTTGAATGTCTGAACAGTATACGGCGGTGGAGACGGCGAATTGAGAAGCATTATCTTGAGAAAATTCCAACCTGAGGCCGATTTGTGCAGAGTTGTGCAAGAAAACGCCGCGGGGAGAAGAGCTCGTCCTTCTCCCCGCGGCCCTGCCTTTGATGCATGTGAGTGCGGACCGCTGTCCGCGCCGTCTGTCTCGCGCTACCTCTTCACGCGGTCCGCGACGGCCTTGGCGACGACGTCGGCCACGGTCTTGTCGAGGGCGGACGGGATGATGAAGTCCGGGGAAAGCTTGTCCTCCGGCACCAGGCTCGCGATAGCCTCGGCGGCCGCGATCTCCATCTCCTCCGTGATCTGCGGGGCGCGCGCCGCGAGGGCGCCCTTGAAGATGCCGGGGAAGACCAGCACGTTGTTGATCTGGTTCGGGAAGTCGGAGCGGCCCGTCGCCACGACCTTCGCGCCGCCGGCCTTCGCCTCGTCCGGCATGATCTCGGGCGTGGGGTTGGCCATCGCGAACACGATGCCGTCCTTCATGGTGCCCACCATCTGCGGCGTCACGAGGCCCGGCTTGCTGACGCCCAGGAAGGCGTCCGCGCCCACCAGCACGTCGGCCAGCGACCCCGCCTCGTGGTCCTTGTTCGTGATCTTGGCCACGCGCTGCTTGTACGGGTTCAGGCCGTCGCGTCCCTCGTAGATGGCGCCCTTGCGGTCGCACAGGATCACGTTGCCAAAGCCCATGTGCGTCAGCAGCGTTGCGATGGCAAGGCCGGCCGCGCCGGCGCCGCTCATCACGATCTTGAGCTCGCCCATCTTCTTGCCGGTCACCTTCACGGCGTTCAGCAGGCCCGCGGCCGTCACGATGGCGGTGCCGTGCTGGTCGTCGTGGAACACGGGGACGTCGCACAGCTCCTTCAGGCGGTCCTCGACCTCAAAGCACTGCGGCGCGGCGATGTCCTCCAGGTTGATGCCGCCAAAGCTCTTGCTGATGAGCTGCACGGTGCGCACCAGCTCGTCCGTGTCGTGCGTGTCGACGCAGATGGGGAAGGCGTCCACGTCGCCAAACTCCTTGAAGAGCAGGCACTTGCCCTCCATCACGGGCATGCCGGCCGCGGCGCCGATGTCGCCCAGGCCCAGGACGGCCGTGCTGTTGGTGATCACGGCCACCAGGTGCGAGCGACGCGTCAGCTCCCAGGACTTGCTGTAGTCCGCCTGGATCTGCCGGCACGGCTCCGCCACGCCGGGCGTGTACAGCAGCGCAAGGTCCTCGTTCGTCTCGGCCTTTGCGCGAGAAACGACCTCGATCTTGCCCTGGAGCTCCTCGTGGAGTCTCAGGCTCTTTGCGCTTGTCTCGTCCATCCTCTAGACCATCTCCTCCGGTTTGAAAACCTCGTCGAACTTCTCTTCCGTCAGATACCCAAGGGACACGCACGCCTTGCGGAGGCTCCATCCCTCGTCAAACGCCTTGTGCGCGACCTTCGCGGCGCGCTCGTAGCCAATGTAGGGGTTAAGGCACGTCACCAGCATGAGCGAGTTGTGCAGGTTGTGGGCCATGCGCTCGCGGTTTGCCGTGATGCCCGCGGCGCAGCGCTCGCCAAACGATCCGATTGCGTCGGTAAGGAGCCGCACGCTCTGCAGGTAGTCGTATGCGATGACCGGCATGAACACGTTCAGCTCGAAGTTGCCCTGGCTCGCCGCGAAGCCTATGGTCGCGTCGTTTCCCATCACCTGCACGGCCACCATCGTGACGGCCTCGCACTGCGTGGGGTTCACCTTGCCGGGCATGATGGAGCTGCCGGGCTCGTTTGCGGGAATCGTGATCTCGCCCAGGCCCAGGCGCGGCCCGCTTGCAAGCCAGCGCACGTCGTTCGCGATCTTCATCATGTTCGCGGCAAGCGCCTTTATGGCGCCGTGCGAGAAGACCATGGCGTCCTTGCTGGTGAGCGCGTGGAACTTGTTGGCCTCGGTCTGGAACGGCTCGCCGGTGAGCGCGCTGATGCGCTCTGCCACCAGCACGTCGAAGCCGGCGGGGGCGTTGAGCCCCGTGCCGACGGCCGTGCCGCCCAGCGCCAGGCGCCGCAGCATGGGAAGGCTTGCCGCCAGCTGCTCGCGCGAGGCCTCGAGCATGCCGCGCCAGCCAGAGATCTCCTGGCTGAACGCGATGGGCACCGCGTCCTGCAGGTGGGTGCGCCCGCTCTTAACCACGCCGGCGTTCTGGCGCTCCAGGCGCTCGAACGTCGCCACGAGCTGGTCGATTGCGGGCATGAGCTCGCGCGTGACGGCCAGCACGGCCGCGATGTGCATGGCCGTGGGGAAGGTGTCGTTCGAGGACTGCGAGCGGTTGACCGAGTCGTTGGGGTGCACGGGCCCCTCGAGCGCGACGCCCTCCGCCGCAGCGATCTGGTTCGCGCGGTTCGCGAGGACCTCGTTCACGTTCATGTTCGACTGCGTGCCGGAGCCCGTCTGCCACACCTTGAGCGGGAACTGGTCGTCGTGCCTGCCGGAAAGGACCTCGTCCGCCGCGCGCTCGATGAGGTCCGCGGCCTTGGGGTCAAGGGTGCCGAGTTGGGCGTTTGCCTGCGCGGCCGCCTTCTTGAGGATGGCGAACGCGCGCACGATGCCTTGGGGCATGGTCTCCGTCCCGATGGGGAAGTTCTGGTAGGAGCGTTGCGTCTGTGCGCCCCAAAGCGCCGCGGCGGGAACCCTGACCTGGCCCATGGAGTCGTGCTCCATGCGATAGCCCTCGGTCTTGCCCGCGTTCTGGTCCGTGCATGTGGAACCGTCTGCCATGTGCACCTCCGACTCGCGCCTGCCTTGCGCCCGCGCAGCGGCGCGACCTTGCAGGGAGGACTCCCGCAGGGAGCGCGGCTCGATCATGGGGCGCGACCACCATTCTACTTTCTCGCCCGCACGGCCGCGTTCCCGTAGCGAAGATTTTATGCAGCGATTCGCCCCGACCCGCGAATACTATGCCCGCGCCGCGGTCGCGTGGCGGCGCCAAGCTGGGGCGCCACGTTCTTCTCGCCTGCAAAATATGCAATTTGGGATGCATAAAACAAGCAATGTATTTGAGAAGAACTGATAAATCAAGGAATCATGCACTCAAATATGCTAACTTGTGGTAAGAATATAAGCAACGGAATCGGCGAGCGGCGCGGGCGCGGCCCGCGGGCGATGGGAGGCGTCATGGGCAAGAGGTTTGTGGTCGAGGACTCGTTCTGGCAGGTGTTCCCCGACGTGGAGATTGGCGTGCTGTGCGTGGACGGCATCAGGCCGACCGACCAGATAGGCGACGATGAGGCGAAGGCAGCGGCCAAGTTCCTGGATCGCGCGAACGCGAGCGCGGAGGAGTGGCTGACGAGCACGACCATCAGCAAGAACGAGGTCGTCGCCGTGTGGCGCGACGCGTACCGCAAGTTCAAGACGAAGAAGGGCGCGCGCTGCTCCGTCGAGAACCTGCTGAAGCGCGTTCTCAAGGACAACCCCGTGGGCCACATCGTCCCGAGCGTCGACGTGAGCAACGCGATATCTCTGAAGTACGCCCTGCCCATCGGCGCGGAGAACATCGACGCCATCCAGGGCACGTTTCGCCTTGCCATGACGGACGGCGGCGACTACTTCCTGCCCATCGGCGAGGAGGAGAGCGACCCCACGCTGCCCGGCGAGATCGCCTACCTGGACGACGCCGGCGCGGTCTGCCGCTGCTGGAACTGGCGCGACGGCCAGCGCACCGAGGTCTCGGACGCGACGCCGCACTGCATGTTCATCATGGAGAACGTGATGCCCGATCGTTCCGCAGACCTTCACGCGGCCATCGACGAGCTGGCCGAGAAGTGCGAGCAGCTTCTGGGCGCCAAGGTCACGAACAAGGACTTCCTTACGCGCGAGCATCCGGAGACCGAGCTGGCGTAAGGCGCGGGGGAGGGCGGCCGGCGCCGCGTGCCGGCACGGGCGGCGTGCGGCTGCCGGGCTGACCTCGGGGCGCTGGTGCGTGGCGGGCTGACGCTGGGCTGACGTCTGCGGTGCATGCCGGCGCCGCCGGTCGTCGGTACACGTGAGCCCCGAGTCGACGCGCCCCGTACACATGGCAGCCGAGTTTCGCGGGTCCGTGCAAGCTCGCGGCCCATGTGTACCGGGCCGGTACACATGGGCGCGCTTTTGGCAGGAAGCCGCGAACTCGGGCCAGACGAGTGCCATCACTGGTTGGACCATGTCAGGAACTGCGAGACGTGTACCGGGCCGTTCGTCAAGACTTTGATCGCACGGCTCGTCTACCTCGTGTTATGTGGGATTAGACTAATTCCACATGGTACACGTCTGGCCCGAGTTTGCATTTTCCGGTACACATGGGCGGGTTCCTGCCATGGTTGGAATTCTTATGGCACACGTCGGCCGCGAGTTTGCGGGGTCCCGTGCGTTTCTGCCCCACGTGTGCCGGCGGGAGGCATGCCCGGTACACTTCTGCCCCCAGTTTACGGGACCCCCGCGAACTGGGGGCAGGCGTGTACCGCGGGGGCGCCCCCCGGTACTCGTCCGGCCCGAGTTTCGTGCAACCGTGCAATCTCGCGTCCGACGTGTACCGGCACCGGGCACCGCCCGCATTCGAGAGGCCCGAGTTCACGCCGGGCATGCAAGCTCGCGGCCGATGTGTACCGGCGCGCCCCGCGCCCTGGATCCCCGCCCCGGCGCCCGCGCTACAGATGCCGGTCGAAGTGTCCCTTGCGGGCAAGGTTTCTCAGGTTGATGACGGTGCCCTGCATGCCATGGGGAATGTAGTCCATGTGCTCCAGGTCGTCCGGAAGGTAGTCCACAAGGCTCAGCGGCATGGTCTGGCGCACGTGGCCGTCCGCGTCCAGGTCGGGCTCGCGTGCGGGGTCCGGCGTCGCCTCTATGGCCAGGACCTTCGCCCCCTGCGCGCTCAGCCGGCGCTCGTACCAGCTCATGGGGTCGTCGGGTCGCTCCGAGCGCGCGTCCGTGGATTCCCACAGCGTGCGAAAGCCGGCAAGCGCCAGCTGCCCGCGCGTGAACTCCCACAGCGGGGAGCTGTCCGTCTTCAGCGTCACCACGCCGCCCGGGGCCAGCAGGCGCCGGTAGCGCACCAGGTTGTCTGCGTGCGTCAGGCGCTGCCACGCCTCCTTCTTGCGCGGAAACGGCGTGGGGAAGTTCAGGATCACCTGGCTCAGCTCGCCGGGCGAGAAGTACTGCTCCAGCTTGCTGGCCACGCCGGGCGCAAACACCGCGTTCGCCGCCCCGGCCCCCTGCGCCCGCTGAGCCGCGTACGCAATGCAGATCGGCTCCAGGTCCACGCCCACAAACAGCGTGCCTGGCTCGCGCTTGGCCGCCTCCACGGTCGAGGCTCCCTTGCCGCAGCCCATGTCCAGCACCACGCGGTCGTAGCGCGCGTGCGGCGTCGCCGCGTCCAGCGGGTGGCAGGCCTCCGCCCAGCGTCCCGCGTAGGTGGCGGGGCTCGCCTCTATGGAGTCCGCGTAGCGCTCGAGCCGCTCCTCGAGCACGAAGTTCTTCGGTAGCCTTGCGTGAAGGGCGTGCATGGGGTTGCCTTCCTGTCGTTCCGTCAGTCCTGCGCGTGCCCGTCGCCAAACTGCATGCGATAGTAGCGGGCGTACGTCCCGCCGCGTGCCAGCAGCTCGTCGTGCGTGCCCTTCTCGGCCACGCGACCGTGGTCGATGGTCACGATCTCGTCCGCGCCCTTGATGGTCGAGAGCCTGTGCGCGATCACGATGGTCGTGCGTCCGTGCGAGAGCCGTGCCAGCGAGCGCTGCACCGCCCGCTCGCTCTCGTTGTCAAGCGCGGAGGTCGCCTCGTCCAGAATGAGCACCTGCGGGTCCTTCAGGAACACGCGCGCGATGGCGATGCGCTGCTTCTGCCCGCCGGAAAGGCGCGCGCCGCGCTCGCCCACCATGGTCTCGAACCCGTCGGGAAGCGACTCCACGAACTCCTCGATGTTCGCCTTGCGCGCCGCCTCGCGAATCTCGTCCGCGGTGGCGTCCGGCCGGCCGTACGCGATGTTCTCCGCGATCGTGCCGTCAAACAGGTACACGTCCTGCTGCACGATGCCTATGGCCTGGCGCAGGCTGCGCACGGTGACGTCGCGCACGTCCTGCCCGTCGATCAAGACGGACCCCGCCCGCACGTCATAGAAGCGGGGGAGAAGGGCGCAGATGGTGGACTTGCCGCCGCCGGACGGGCCCACGAGCGCCACCGTGCTCCCGGGCCTTACGGTGAGGTCGAGCCCGTGCAGTACCTCCGGGCCCTCGTCGTACGAGAAGTGCACGCCCCGGTAGCTGATGGCGCCACGGGTGACGGCAAGCGGCCGTGCCCCCGGCGCGTCCTTGACGTCCGGCTCCGCCACCAGCATCTCCTCGAAGCGGCGGAATCCCGCGATGGCCTTCTGGAACGTCTCGGTGAAGTTCAGGATGTTGTCGATCGGGGTGGTGAACAGCGTGATGTACAGCGCAAACGTCGCAAGGTCCTGCGGCTGCATCTGGCCCCTTGCGATGAGCCAGCCGCCCAGGCACACGATCACGGTGTACAGCGCGCCCATGAGCGCGGCGATGCCGGCCTGGTACGTGCCCATGGCGCGGTACATCCGCACCTTGGAGTCCAGGTACGCGTCGTTGCTGGTGCGGAACTTGTCCTTCTCAACGCCCTCCGCGGCAAAGCCCTTCACCACGCGGATGCCGGCGAGGCTGTCCTCCACGCGCGAGTTCACGTTGGATATGCGCACGCGGTTCTCGCGGAAGATCGCCTTCATGCGCAGGTTCGCGCGGAGGTTGTACGCGGTCAGCACCACGAGCACCGCCGCGAGCACCAGCGTGAGCGGCACGTTCACGAACCCCAGGATCACGAACGAGCCCACGATCTCAACCGCGCCGATGAGCAGGAACTCCGGGCCGTGGTGGGCGGTCTCGCTGATGTCAAACAGGTCGCTCACCAGGCGGCTCATGAGGTCGCCGGACTTGTTGCGGTCGAAGAACGAGAAGCTCATGCGCTGGTAGGCGTCAAACAGGTCCTCGCGCATGCGGCTCTCCATGCGGGCGCCCATCACGTGTCCCCAGTACGCCACGAAGTAGCGGCACGCAAAGCGCACGGCGTACAGCGCCACGAGGCCGGCCGCCAGGTACCCCAGCGCGCCGAGGATGGCGCTAGCCCCCTGGGTGAACAGGCCGCCCGTGAGCGTGCGCAGGATCTGCGGGAACGCGAGGTCGATGCCCGCGACCACGACGGCGCACGCGATGTCGCCCACGAACAGGTGCATCTGCCCCTGGTAGTAGCCCAAAAAGCGCCTCATGAGGGCGGCGGTGGAGAGCCTGGCCGCGCCCTTCCGCTCTTGTGCGTCTTGTCTGGCCGTGCGGGTGTCCTGCATGCTTCCTCCAAGCCACGGTGCGTGGCCGCCTAGGTGTGACGGGTGTGGGGCCGCCAGGCGGCGGCCGATGAACCATCATAGCCCACGCCCGCGGAGTCGCAGGTACGCATACGAATAACCCATCAGGGGGCAAGGGCGCGGCGCACGGGAGGGCGCGGCGCAAAAGGGACCCGGCGTCCGCAGCATCTGCGGGCGCCGGGTGCGTGAAATCGGTGCATGGTGGAGGGGGCGGTGCAGCCAACGCCGCCAGCCTCGCCCGCGGGCGAGAAGGACGCGCGGACCTTAGTCGTCGAGCGTGACGGTGAAGCCCTTCTCGTCCTGCTCCTCGAGGATCTTGCCCTTCTGGTCGACGGGCATCATGGAGATGTCGTCCTCGTAGATCTTCTTGCCGGTGGGGTGCTCCTCCAGCCAGATCCTGTCGCCCACGGGCGCCCAGGCCTTCGCGTACTCCGCGGTGCGGGCGCACAGGTGGTCGACGCTCTCCGGCGTGACGTACTCCGTGGACTTCGCGTTCGCGGCGTGGACCATCTTCGGCAGCACGTCGGGGTTCTCGAGCATGGGGCACGGGCGCAGCATGTTGTCGTTCCACGGCCAGTTGGCGCGGTACTGCTGGAACAGCGGCTGCTTCAGGCACTCCAGCAGGCTCTGCTCCTTGATGTTCGCGTTGGAGTAGTGGATGAAGACGCACGGCTCCACGTCGCCGCGGGCCGTGATGTGGCAGAACACGCGGCCGCCGGCGATGCAGCCGCCCACGAACTCGCCGTCGTTCTGGAAGTCCATCACCATGATGGGCTTGCCGCCGTCATAGGCGCGCACGTCGCGGATGCGCTTGATCATGTACTGGCGCTGCTCCAGCGTGGGCATGAGGTCGGCGTTCGCGCCCTCGCCCACGGGCATGTAGTGGAAGTACCAGGCCCAGAGCGCGCCCTTCTCGATGAGCATGTCGTAGTACTCGTCAGAGGTGACGGCCTCGACGTTGGCGCGGGTGTACGCCGTGGAGACGCCAAACGGGATGCCGTTGGCCTTCATGAGGTCGAACGCGGCCATGACCTTGTCGTAGTCGCCCTCGCCGCGGCGGCCGTCGTTCGCCTCCTTCGAGCCCTCGAGCGACACGGAGAACAGCACGTTGCCCAGGCGCTTGCAGTCGTCGCAGACCTGCTGGTTGATGAGGGTGCCGTTGGTGTAGAGGCTGAAGAGCGAGTCGTTGTGCTTCTCGGCCAGCTTCACGATGTCCTTCCAGCGCACCATGGGCTCGCCGCCGGTCATGAAGAACCAGTGGCAGCCAAGGTCGTTGGCCTGCTTCACGAGGGAGTCCATCTCGTCGTACGTGAGGTTGAGCGACTTCGAGTAGTCGGCGGCCCAGCAGCCCACGCAGTGCATGTTGCACGCGCTCGTGGGGTCGAAGATGATGATCCAGGGCACGTTGCACTGGTTCTTCTGGGCAGAGATCGTGGTCTCGCGCAGGCCGCGGAACGCCGCCTCGTACGCGCCGTTCAGAAGCGCCGTGTGCAGGATGTTGGGGTCGATCCTGCGCGCCATGTCGATGACCATGTTCTCCCACTTGGAGCCGGGGTAGAACGCCTCGCGCAGCGACTTCGCCATGTCGGGCGCGGTGCCAGAGAGCATCTTCTGTCCCATGTCCAGGAACTTCTCGATCGCCTCTTCGGGATGGTCGCCGCGGACGGCGTCGATCGCCTTGTCCAGCACGACGGAGAACGCCTTGCGCTCCGCCGCGTGCGCCAGCTTGTTCTGCACGAGAATCCACCAACCTCTCTGGCCGTGGCGCGGGCGAGATTGCATGTACGTCGTCCTGGCGCCGCGGCTGCCTCGAGCGGGGCGCGTATGCGCCCCAATCTTCCCATTGGTGGGATTCTAGCCTTTTGGGGAAGGTGGTCCCATTCTTTTTTAAAACGGGGTCAAAATTGAACTGACGCAGCCACATTCGTTCAAAAAAAGACAGATTCGAGCAAACTGTACAATAACGCACGAATTGGCTCGCACCCGCTTGGTGGCCCTTCTCGCCCGAGGCGCCTATAGCAGCTCGTCGAGGGTCTTGCCAAAAGGCGGAAGGAACTGCTCCACGAAGTCCGCCACCTCGGGATGGTCCGCAGCCATGGCGTCTACCGACGCCTGCGTCGTCGCCTGCGCGCTCCTGAACTCGGCGTTGCCCGCATGGGTCTCGTCCAGGCACTTTATCAGGGCGGACAACTTGTCTGCCGCCTTCACGAGACAACGCAGGTACGCCTCGTCCCCGTCTGCGGCGTCGCTGGCCGCGGGGCAGAGGATCTGACGGTACGCGGGGGCGAGGTCCTGTGGCAGCTCGTCCAGAAGGCGTTGCTCCGCGCTGGCCTCCACGTCCTTGTACGCGTCGCGGATCTGCCCGTTCGCGTACTTGACGGGCGTGGGCATGTCGCCGGTGATGATCTCCGACGCGTCGTGGAACATCCCCATGAGAGCCGCCCTACCCGCGTCGAGCGAACGCCCGTAGCGCACGTTCGCGATGGTCGCGAGTGCGTGGGCGATCACCGCGACCTCGAGCGAGTGCTCCGAGAGGTTCTCCGGGCGGGTGCTCCTCATGAGTGCCCAGCGCTCTATGTACTTCATCCTCGATACGAGTGCGAAGAAGCTCGACTCCTCGAGCGTGGCGTCGCCTGCCTCCATGTGACCTCCCGCAAGTCGTGTCCGACGAACTTGCACAAGTCTAGCGCGGGTCATGGACACAAAGAGCCGGCCGGACGGTCGATCAGACCTATCCGGCCGGCTGGGTGCGTGGCCATGCGATGCGTTGCGTCTCCCTTGCAGGGCCGCGCTGCCTTTGTCTGGCCCGCGCTGGCGGGCGCTACTCGTCTTCCTCGTCCATGTCCTGGAGCGTCGTCATCAGGGGCGGGATGACCTGCTTCTTGCGGCTCACGACGCCGGGCAGCGTCGCGATGCCGTCGACCGGGGTCACGCCAAACGTGCGCGCAACGATCTGGTCGGTGCGCGCGCCCCAGTACAGCATCTCGGTCGTCTGGGTCTTCACGTCCGTGAACATGTAGAACACCATCGGGATGTCGTTCGCCGCCGCGCCCTCCTTCAGGTACGGGCCCACCAGCGCCTCGGCCGCCTTGCGGCTGGACTCCGTCATGAAGCTGCCCTGGCCCACGCCAAAGCGTGCGTGCCCGCGCGAGAAGACCTTGAAGTCAGAGTTGAAGACCTCCTCGGCGGTGCGGCCCGTCAGGTCCGCGCCGGCGTCGAACATCGCGTCCGCGTACTCGTCGATGTCCACGCCCGCGATCTTCGCGAGCTCGCGGCCGGCGTACTTGTCGCGCTCCGTGCAGGTGGGGGAGCGGAACGCCAGCGTGTCAGACAGGATGGCGGACAGCATGAGGCCCGCGATGTTCTGGGGGATCTCGACGCCCTTCTCCTGGAAGATGCTGAAGAGGATGGTGTTGGTGCAGCCAACGGGCTCGTTGCGGAAGTACGCGGGGGAGCTCGTCTCGATCGTGCCGATGCGGTGGTGGTCGATGATCTCCATGATCTCGGCGCGCTCCAGGCCGCTCACCGCCTGGCTGCGCTCGTTGTGGTCCACCAGGATCACGTGCTTCTTGTTCACGTTGATCATGTTGGGCGAGCTCACGACGCCCACGTACTGGCCGTCCTCGTCCATCACGGGGAAGAAGCGGTGCTGCGAGTTCGCCATGACCTTCAGGGCGTCGTCCACGGAGGTGTTGACCGAGAAGCGCAGGACCTTGTCCTCGGGAAGCATCTCGGCGGAGACCGGCGTCGCCATCGGGATGAGGCGCGCGGCGGAGTACGTGTCGTACGGGGTGGTGAGCACGGTGCAGCCGTTCGCCTTCGCGGCCTCGATCACGACCTCGGACACGGAGGCGCCGTTGCAGACCACCAGGCAGCTCGCGCCGGCCTCGACCGCGTAGCGCTGGGTCTCGTAGCGGTTGGTCACCAGGACGATGTCGCCCTTCTCGATGTTGCCCTCCATCATCTCGGGCGTGGTGCCGATGCGGATGTTGCCCTGGCAGATGCGGTCTGCGGGGTCGCCCAGGACCATGGTGCCCTTCAGCGTGTCGAGCACGTTGGAGTACAGCGTCTTGGCGTTGGACAGCATGGCGGTGTCGAAGATGTCCATGTTCGCGCTCGCGATGTCCTTCACCGCGATCAGGCCAAGGAGGTCGTTCTTCTCGTCCGTGATGCACAGGGTGCTGGTCTTGAGGTCGCGCATGAGGTTCCATGCCGAGAAGAGCGAGGTGTCCGCCTCGATGCTGCGCTGCTTGGAGATCTGCGTGTCCTTGATCTGCGGGGCGACGCTCGTGATGAGCTCGGGCTCCTCGAAGCCGAAGGTCTTGAGCGCGAACGCGGTCTCGCGGTTGATGGCACCGGCGCGGCGGGGCTCGTACTCGATGTCGCTGATCTGGTTCTTGAGGTACGCATACGCGATGGCAGAGCAGATGCTGTCTGTGTCGGGATGCAGGTGACCGATGACGTTGACCTTGCGGATGGCCTCGGGCATTGTTTGACTCCTTAACGTCAAATGAACATCAAACCGTGTTCATTTCCTACTGCGTGACTCATCATCATGGCACAAGTTCCCTGCGTGGGCGGGAAGATCGGCCACGGGACACCAACTGCATATAGACGGCGCCGTGCGCGGGGCCGGCGGCGCCGCCGGGGCGGGCGGAGCGCAGGCGGGACGCTACGGCTCCGCGCGGTCGTGGTTCACGGGCCGCAGGAACAGCTCGCACACCCGGTCCGGGTCCTTGGACTGCCCCAGCGCCCACATGGTCTTGGCGACGAGCGCCTCCGTGGACATGTCCGCGCCCTTCAGGATGCCGGGGTGGTTGGAGTACGCGCGGCCCACCTCGTACACGCCCAGGTCGAGCCCCTCTTCCGGCACCTGCGTCGTTAGCACCAGCGTGCGGCCGGAGTCCACCCAGTCGAAGATCGCGCGCCTGAACGCCCCGTCGTCGTAGTCCGGGATGCCGCCGATGCCGAAGGTCTCCAGGATGATGGCGTCGTAGTCGTCTTTCAGAAGAGAGAAGATCTGCGGCCTGAACTCCGGGGTCAGCCTCAGCACGATGACGCGGTCGTCCATGGCCCGGTAGCGACGCCATGGGACGTTCTTCTCCCTTGGCGGGCGCCCGCCGCTCCAGAGCACGCGGTCGCCCCTGACGTAGGCCAGGGTGGGGAAGTTCATGCTCACGAACGCGTTGTAGCTCATGGTGCGCTGCTTGTGGGCGCGCGTGCCTGCGATGACCTTGCCGCCGAACACGACGCACACGTCGCACGCGGCATCGTCGGTGGCGACGAGCAGGCTCTGGTACAGGTTGAGCCTCGCGTCCGTGAACGGCGCGGCCATGGGCTGCTGGGAGCCCGTGAGCACGATGGGCTTGGAGCCTCCCTGCAGCAGGTAGCTGAGGGCAGCCGCCGTGTACGCCATGGTGTCCGTGCCGTGGAGCACCACGAAGCCGTCGTAGTCGTCGTAGCGTTCGGCAAGGCCGTCCGCGATGCGCATCCAGTCGCGCGGGCGCATGTTGGTGCTGTCTATGTTCATGGGTTGCACCACGTCGATGTGGCAGAGCTGGTCTATGAGCGGCACGCGCTCCACCAGCTCCTCGCCCGTGAGGCCGGGAGCGAGTCCGTCTTCCTGGGGCAGCGACGCGATGGTGCCTCCCGTGGCCATGACAAGTATGTTCTTCAAGGGCGTCCCGCCTTTCGTCCGTTGGCCGTGCGCAGCCGTGCGACAACCCATGATGGTACACTGATTCGACCCGTTGGCGACGCTCTTGGAGGGGGTGTCTGGCAGTGCAGGTGCACAACAGGCTGATTGTGGTGGAGGACGACCCCAAGCTGAGGGAGGAGCTCGTGGCGCTTTTGGGCAACAACGGCTACCAGCCACGCGCCGTCGAGGCGTTCGACGACGTGGTGGGGCAGGTGCTTGCCGCCGGGGCCGACCTGGTGCTTCTGGACCTGAACCTGCCGGGCGTGGACGGGCAGTACGTGTGCCGCGAGGTGCGCCGCGAGTCCGACGTGCCCATAATCGTGGTCACGAGCCGCGACGGGCAGATGGACGAGCTGCTGAGCATGAGCTTTGGCGCGGACGACTTCGTGGCGAAGCCGTACAACGCGCCCGTGCTGCTTGCGCGCATAGCGCGGCTGCTGCAGCGCACGTACGGGAGCGCCGGCCGTTCTGCCGTGCTGGAGCGCGACGGCGTGCGCCTTGACTGCGACCGCTGCGTGGCGGAGAGGGACGGGCGCTCCGTGGAGCTCACGAAGAACGAGCTCAGGATCCTCTCGCTCTTGATGCGCAACGCCGGCAAGGTGGTGAGCCGCCAGCGGATCCAGGAGGAGCTGTGGCAGACGGACGAGTTCGTGGACGACAACACGCTGACCGTGAACGTGAGCCACCTGCGCCAGACGCTTGGCTCCATAGGCGCGCGCGACTTTGTGCAGACGCGCCGCGGGCTTGGCTACCTCGTCTTGTAGCGCCGGTGCGAGGTGCGACCGCGAGCTGCGGGCGCGGGACGTTTGGCGTGGGCGGAGGACGTGGCAAGGAGGGGGGCGCAAGACGCATGGGCTTCTGGTCGTATCTTGTCGACAGGTTCGCGATAGTGCTGTGCCTGGCGGCCGGGGTGCTGCTATCGGGGATGGCCCTTCTCGCCCACGGCGTGGACGTGCGGGCGTTTGGCGAGGTGGCGTGCATAGTGGGCGCGTGCATCCTCGTGGGGCTGCTGCTTGACTGGCTGCGGCGCCGGGAGTTCTTCTGCCGGCTGCGCGAGGCGCTGGACGCGCTTGACAGTAAGTACCTGGCCAGCGAGCTGGTGGGAAGGCCGACCACCCTGGAGGGGCGGCTTATGTACGACGCGCTCGCACGCGAGTCGAAGGCTATGACGGACGAGGTGGAGGCCGCGCGCCTGGCGCAGCGCGAGTACCGCGACTACGTGGAGACGTGGATTCACGAGGTGAAGACCCCCATAGCGGCGGCGCGCCTTGTGGCGCAGAACCATCCCGACGACGCGACGGCCGCCATGGACCGCGAGCTTGTGCGCATAGAGGGATATGCGGAGCAGGCGCTGTATTATGCGCGGAGCACCTCGGTCGACCGCGACTTCGCCATCCACAGAGTGGACCTGGGCGAGCTGGTACGCGGCACCCTGAAGGCGAACGCTCGGACGCTGATTGACGCGCACATGGCCCCCGAGCTGGGAGACCTTGACTTTGAGGTCCGCTGCGACCCGAAGTGGCTGACGTTCGTGCTTGGGCAGGTCCTTGTGAACGCCGCGAAGTACCGCAAGCCCGCGGGGCCGGACGGCGTGCTCGAGCCGGCGCGTCTGCGCATTGGGGCGGAGCTTAGGCTGAGCGACGCGGACGCGCGCGTCACGGTGCTGAGCGTTGCCGACGAGGGGATCGGCATCCCCGCGGAGGACGTGGACCGCGTGTTTGACAGGGGCTTTACCGGCCAGAACGGCAGGCGCTTTGCAAAGTCGACCGGCATAGGCCTCTACCTGGTGCGGAGCCTGTGCCAGAAGATGGGGCTTCGCGTGACGCTTGCGTCGCGGGTCGGCCGCGGCACCACCGTGAGCATAGAGTTTCCGGACTCGGGTAGGTAGCGCGGCGGGCGCGCGCCGGCGGCGCTGGTGCGTGGCGCTGGCGACGCCGGTGCCGGCGGCCGGTACACATGAGCCCCGAGTCGACACGCCCCGTACACGTCGCGTCCGAGTTTCGCGGGTCCGTGCAAGCTCGCGGCAGACGTGTACCGGGCCGGTACACATGGGCGCGCTCTTGGCAGGAAGCCGCAAACTCGGGTCAGACGAGTGCCATCACTGGTTGGACCATGTCAGGAACTTCGAGACGTGTACCGGGCCGTTCGTTAAGACTTTGATCGCACGGCTCGTCTACCTCATGTTATGTGGAATTAGACTAATTGCTCATGGTACACGTCTGGCCCGAGTTTGCATTTTCCGGTACACATGGGCGAGTTCCTGCCATGGTTGGAATTC